>Ga0315900_10000539_pt1 | contig 65318 bp, 36 predicted proteins | sample LakEriMetagenome_FD_203521 | JGI IMG/M metagenome (GOLD analysis project Ga0315900, IMG submission 203521) | Freshwater fungal communities from buoy surface, Lake Erie, Ohio, United States - Buoy 12 MA114 | ecosystem: Environmental > Aquatic > Freshwater > Lake > Lake biofilm | place: USA: Lake... | reverse complement strand
CGGTGCTCGTGCTCAGCGCAGCGGTGCTCGTGCTCAGCGCAGCGGTGCTCGTGCTCAGCGCAGCGGTGCTCGTGCTCGTGCTCGAACTGCGGTGCAAAGCTGAGAAAACCCTTCACGATTGACACGGTTTTCTAAAGCCCAGCGGCACTTCGTATTGGCGGGGAGTGGTTTACGCTTTTTGGCGGTTATCGAGTACGAGTACGAGTACGAATACGAATACGAATACGAATACGAGCACGAGCACGAGCACGAGCACGACAAAGAGAACCGCGCCATTGCACTATTTGCTATTGCTAGCATTAAAGCTTTTATTTGCCAGCGCGGACTGCAATAGACCTGCGGCCTAAAATATGGTTCAGTAAGGGATTATTGCTCCAGGAGAGTAGAGAGCCTTTTGGCTAGCACTGCTCGAAAGCCTATCGAAGCCAAGGACGCTTTGCGAACCAAGGTCGCCAATCATGGATGTCACCGTAACATTTTCAAAACGATTGCCGAGATTTTTGCTCACCTTATTGCTGCTCATACTTCATGTAGTCCATCTCCTTGCCATCAATCCAGCCAACGTTCGAGGTGCGACGGAAAGCAAATCCGAATCGTATTTCGACGGATTCCTAGCAGCTCAGCGTGGCGATGCAGAGTTGAATGACCTCTTTGTCCTGTCACCTGATCACGTCTGGGCGGTTGGTGAACGCGGAACGATTCTCTTCTCAGAAGATGGCGGCAGAAATTGGCGCATCCAGGAATCCGGAACAACCTGCTCACTTCGAGGCGTATATTTTTTGGATTCTCAAAGAGGCTGGGCAGTGGGCTTTCAGCTTGCACCTTACTCTCAGCGTCCCCATGGAATCGTCTTGCAAACCATCGACGGCGGCAAGCGATGGCAGATGATTCCTCAACCATTCCTGCCCCCTCTCTATGGAATCCAACCTAATGCGCAGGGAAATCTGATCACTTGGGGAAACTGGTCTTCGCAACTTGCATCGAGTGTGTTCGAATCGTTTGATGGCGGCAAACAATGGTCCCCTCTACCGAATCTTAGTAGCACCTTCCAAAAGCTAGCTCCGCTTGGTACGGGGAATCTTGGCTTAGATGATCAAGGACAACTATGGCGTTGGGAACTTCAGGGGGCTATAGGGCTATGGCAACGCAAAGACCTACCCTCTCGTTGGAGTTCCTTTGCTCTGAACGATGACCAATTGATCGCGATCACTGAAGATGGAGCCTGCTATCAGGGAGCACCAAATCGGCTTCCGCAGCCGCTCACTTTCTCAGGTCATAACTTCCCCCTTTCCTCGGCGCATGCAATAGCGGCACGAGGTGCTCGACGCTGGATTGCAGGTTCCCCAGGCAATGTGATTTTGCGAAGTGAAGATGCCGGCACAAATTGGCAAGCCGTGTCGACAAACTTCACATTACCCATCAAGCAACTACGTTTCCTGGATGAAAATCGTGGCTGGGCAATCGGTGAGTTAGGTAACATTCTGGCAACACGCGACGGTGGCATTACTTGGTGGCTTCAACGTTCCAGCGTCAAACGTGTCGGTGTCATGGCTATCGTCGATCACCCCAGCGAGGTTCCCTGGGCCGTTCTTGGCATGAGCGGTTGTGAATACAAACGCTCGACGTCGATTGTCTATATTCCATCGGTCTCACCAACGAATCGATACACGAGCAACTATCAGTTAGATCGTTTTTCTGCAGCGACCTCAGCCATCGGTGCCAGCGACCTGACCATCCTACACCGCGTTACCAATCCATCGACGAATCCGTCAACGGGAACAGATAAGCTTCAGGCAACTTCCAGAGCTATTCAGAATATCATTGATAACCTTCATCCTGAGATTATCGTAATTGCTATTTCCGATCCCAACGATGCAACCGATGTCAAATCTGCAGTCCTGCAAGCGGTCAGCCGAGGGGAAGGGACGCTGGCGTTATCTCAAACCGCCTCATCAACAACCTCCTCGTTACTGGGGGTACGTAAGGTTTTTGTAAAAGGCACTGCGAGACAAAAGAGTTTAGATATTTCCGGAAATCAAATCCTACGACACTCGGGCAAACTCCTGTCAGATATTTCCAATCGTGCATCGAGTTTGATTTCAGATCGGTCAAACAACAATTATGACTGTTCACTGGTACTGATCTACTCAGACAACCCAATCGAAAGCAGTGCACAGAACATACTCTCTGGTATGACACCAAGCGATGACGCTACGAGGACCATCGAGTTGAGTCATCAGAGTAATTTGCAGATTGTACTTGGTGCTGCGGCTCGTAAAAAATCACTTGAACGTTTGCTAGAAATCGATGAACGAAGAGATCCGCGAGAGGAGTACTGGAACGAACAATTTCGAAGTGTTTGCGATACGCTTCCCAGGGAGGAAATCGACCATGCCTTGATCGGCTTAGCTGATCAATTGCGGCGACAAGGAAAATGGCAGAAGTGGCAAGTGGTTGCCGAAACGATCATTCGTCGTTCACCAGCGGGTGGCCCCGCAGAACAGATGTGGCGTCAATTACTCTCCGTTGCTTCTTCGGATGAATTGAATACATGGCGAAAACGGCAACTGCAAAATAAACAGAACCAGATCGCCTCGTCATCTGTGATAACCGCCTCCGCCCAGGTTCGCGACACTCCCCCCTCAAGTCCTTTCGAATCAAAGAAGCAACCGAGCAGCGATGATGCGTTACCACTCGGCGAATTTCCAAACTCTTCTACGCAAACGTCCTCATCGACATCCTCCGCTGTTGCCAATTTAGGAACCAATGACGATTTACCAACTGCGGCACTGATGAGATGGTTGCTCGATCAACTTCCACAACGCAATGCTGAGTTAATGAGCGATCCAGATCTGCTAATGCAAATTTCCAGTTGGTATGCACGCTATCCTGATTCGTCCCAACAACGTGTGGATACAGTCAATGGATTGCTCAACCTCTCACGTCAACCTTATCTCGGTTTTTATCAAAGAGCGGCAACGCTTGAACTTGCCGTGACAGGTGGGCTTCCTAACAACAACTCTCACCAAACTAAAACAACGGGACCGGTCATCGATCTTCCCTTTGGACGAGATTACTCATTCTCCATTCTGCCAACCGAAAACCGACCTTTACTGGACGGTTACTGCAATGAGGATTTCTGGCGCAGTTCGTACAAAGTCGTCTTGTTCGATCCGCTCGAAAACGCCAATACTTTCCGAACTGAAGCCAAGATCGCTTATGATGCTCAATGGCTCTATATTCATCTGCATTGCGATCGTCACGCGAGTTCCACTTTACCTGAGCGGATCGCTCAACGAGAGTACGATAGCGACTTATCGGGACAGGATCGTGTTCGCGTCTTAATCGATACCGATCGTGATCGCGAGACCGCTTTTGAGCTTGAAGTCGACCATCGTGGTTTAACACGCGACTCCTGCTGGGGATTGACTTCATGGAATCCGCAATGGTTCGTAGCTCAACAAGGAGATGCTGAGCGATGGATGGTCGAAATAGCAATTCCTTTAGCTGAGCTTTCCGACCGTGAATCGATTACAGGTGCACGTTGGTGCCTGGGACTTGAAAGAATAATTCCACAAACTTCAGTTCAAAAGTGGCCTGCGGTCAGCGAGAGAACTTCTGCACCATTTGATTTGGGAATCATGACCTTCACGACTGCAGTTTCCTACCAGCCTCAAGCAGAGAAATGATGCGATCGACATCGTAAACGCAACCACCCCAAGTTCCTCCACTGGCTTGCTGTAAAGCGGCCCACAAACGAGTGTCACTTGGCAGTTGTGGATCAGGACTTAGTTTAGGATGCATTGTCCGCGAGTCGAGTAAGTGCTGTGCCTCGGTAGGCGACATCCGGCTTTCACCAACGCCGATCAGATTGATACTTCCGGTAAGAGCGTTTCTATCGATGATGATTTCGATCTCGTCACCATCTCGCAGTTTTCCGATGGGCCCGCCAGCCAAAGCTTCTGGGCCAACATGACCGATGCAAGCCCCTGTGCTAACTCCTGAAAAGCGAGCATCGGTGACCACGGCAACATGCTTTCCCCAAGGAATATGCTTTAGAGCCGAAGTTACTTGATAGGTTTCCTCCATCCCCGATCCCAGAGGTCCTCGCCCCGCCAAGACCAACACATCACCGGGCTTTATTGGTTCTGGATGTTGTCCTTTGATGGCAGCGACCGCTTCCTTTTCGGTGGTGAAAACTCGCGCTGGCCCGCGTTTGCGATAGACACCATCGTGATCGACAACGCCCGCATCAATTGCGGTCGACTTGATCACGGAGCCTTCCGGACAGAGGTTACCCATTGGAAAACATACAGTGCTAGTAAGACCTTTTTCTTTAGCGACCTTAGGAGGAAGAATAACGGTGTCCGGATCGATTCCATCGCGTTGCAAGAGTAGTTCTCTCAAGGCGCGCCGGCGAGCAGAAGTCTTCCACTGATCCAATATCTCGTTCCACGATTGTCCGGTTACCGTTTTCGCATCGGCTCGCAGTACCCCCATCTCTCTAAGGTGCCAAGCTATTTCGGGTACACCTCCAGCCAAAAACAATCGAACGGTTGGATGGTTCATTGGACCATTGGGAAGAACGTCGACAAATCTCGGAATTGCGCGATTGATTTGCGCCCAATCATCGACAGTTGGACGCACCAATCCGGCTGCAAAAGCGATGGCAGGAACGTGCAGTAAGAGATTGGTCGATCCACCGCAAGCAGCATGTACTGCCATACAATTGTGCAAGGAGTCCTCGGTCAGAATGTCGGCCAAACGGATTTTGTTCTCCGCCATATCCCACAGCACTTTGGCACTTTGGCGAGCCATCTCCATCCAAACGGGCTGTCCGCTCGGGGCCAATGCAGCGTGAGGAACTGTCATGCCCAACGCTTCAGCAACCACTTGACTGGTCGCGGCTGTTCCCAAGAACTGACAACCACCTCCCGGAGAACCACAGGCGCGACAGCCAGCCTCAGCGGCCTCCTCCAGCGTGATTTCACCATGCGCATATCGAGCGCCGATGGTCTGAACTTTGCCTGCATCCTCACCTTTTACAGGTGGCAATGTAACACCGCCAGGCACGATCACGCTCGGCATGTTGGACGTGCCTGCCAGAGCAAGCATCATTGCCGGCAAACCTTTGTCGCAAGTCGCCACACCAAGCACACCGCTGCGTGTTGGCAAAGAACGAATCAATCTCCGCATCACGATAGCAGCGTCATTACGATAGGGTAAGCTATCGAACATACCCGTGGTACCTTGCGTTCGTCCATCGCAAGGATCACTCACATAAGCCGCAAATGGAACGCCACCTTGTTCACTGAGAACCTCCGCGGCTGCTCGAACCATTAAGCCAACTTCCCAATGTCCGGTATGGTATCCTAGGGCGATAGGCGTTCCATTTTCGGCTCGCATTCCACCTTGGGTACTCAGCAGCAAAAATTGTGGACCGAGCATCTTCTGCACATCCCAGCCCATGCCCGCATTCTGTGTTAATCCGAAGAGATCGCCGCTAGGTAGCTCGCGCAGCATCTGGTCGTTTAGCGGAAGTTTTCCTGCAGGCCCTTCGCCTTGGGTAGCTATATCCCAGTTGCTTTTTTGAACATCCCCAAACCATTCCGACGACTGAAAAATTCTTTTCATAAAACCATCGCGCTGAGCTAAGAGAATCTATTCGTTACCTACTACAGTTTAGCCGGAAATTGATTTCGTAGCTTCAGTTGCCGCAATGGGTGGTGCCGAAGCCGACTGCAACAAAGCAGCTGCGAAGCCGAGATAATCGTTTTTGCCTTTGCAATGATCGAGCATCAAGTTATAGGAGCCAGCTCTTTGCGATAGCTCTAGCAAACTTGGTGCAACCCCGGTTGGTCGCACTCCGTCGGGCATCAGTTTTACAAACGATTCGAACGCCTCTTGATGTCTTCCGATGCGGCTGAGCAAATCAATATACGTCTCGATCGCAGCCGTTCCTTTCTCACGTGGATCCAATGATTCAGCTTTCTGCTTGAACAAACGCAAGCCTGCTTCGACGTGTTGCCCTAAGAGCGTTCGGAAAAATGCAATTGAGTTGGGATAGAACTCGACGAAAGGCTCATCGCCAGGATACTGAAACTGCGGATGCAGATTGCGGCCATACATCGCAATATCAAGGCATTGGCGTTGCAACGCGGGATCATCCAAAACCCTTCCGATTCTTACCGTGGAAGAGAGGTGTGTCGTATCGAGATGGTAAGACCCGTCTCTTAGAAGTCCCGGAAACTCTGCCAAGATCGCTTCTGCCGACTCGCCCAATGGCGGCTTACCTTCGCGGCGTCCTAAGTCGCTTCGCAACGAATTCATCAGTTCTCGGTGAACGTGCCGAACCAGCAGTGCCGCCGCACTCTGACGATCCGACTTGGGTTTGTAAGCCAGTGTCGAATCAAACAGTGTGATGCTGTTGCAAGTTCCTAATCGGGAAAGCGAAAGGCCATAACCACGAGCGACATCGACACCCTCGTGAACCAACACCTCGATCAATTCATCTAAGTTTTCTGAGGTTGCTTCGATTGACGCGAGAGCTTTGGCGGCAGCTTCGCGATCTCCCACCGGCCTCATGTACATCCAGCCCTCGCGAATCCTACCATCACCTAGCAATAACAAGCCGACCGTGCGGCATGCATCAATCAGCGAACGTTCCAAACGATCCGTAACGAGTGCCCCAAGCGACTCTTCGGGTCCAGGAGTGATCGCAGGCAACCCCAACTCCAATCGAGCCTTCATCTTTAATGCTTCGAAGAGCTCGTGGTATGCACCTTGGTGGCGAAAAAATTCAACAATTTCATTAGCCGTTACCACGGGCCCGGCAGAATGAAGCTGCGTGGGCAGAGAGTCGAAAAAAGTATCAACCGTTGTCATGATATAAAAATCCTAAACGCGCCGAGGCGATAAATAATTCCCACAGTTGTGCGAAGTAGCTTTAGCGAGGGAGTAGAACAACTGATCCCACTAAGTTCTAGCCTTCCGAAGAATCGTCGTGTACACGAAAATCCTCAGAAGAGTCACTACTATTTACAGTTATTGTTATCTACCAGAGTGTTTCAGAAAGAATCTCCGCCTACCGAGGTAACAACGCAGCGTAAATCCAAGGTTAAGCAGTCGACTTTAGCATGGGATATAGCATACCAGCGCTGTACAATTCGAGATACTCCACCGTCATCCCTACACCGCAAATCGATTACATAACTGTTGACCACGAGGCTGCAATGTTTCGCTATGCCGTATGCAACGAATTATTTCACGATCGACCCCTTGAACAAGGAGTGCGAGAAGCCGCAGCTCTTGGATATACGGGGCTAGAAATCGCCCCATTCACATTAGCTCCGGCAGATGCCCCCTACGCAAATAATATCACTCCCGAGATGCGGCGATCGGTCCGCCGCATTGCAGACGATGCTGGGCTCGAGATTCTCGGGCTTCATTGGTTGCTGGCCAAAACGACTGGCTTCCATCTGACCACGCGTGATTCCGAAGTACGCGGTCGAACCGCCAACTACCTCGGGGAACTAACCCAGTTATGTGCCGATCTCGGTGGCTCACTGATGGTTCTCGGCTCTCCCCTGCAAAGAAATTTCAGTAGCGATATGACTCACGATGAGGCACTCGAAAATGCAGCCGATGTGCTGAAACGCCTTGTCCCTGCCCTGGAGCGTAACAGGATCGTTGTGGCCGTTGAACCTTTGGGGCCTGGCGAGGGAAATTTTCTGAACCATGCCAGCCAAGCTAGAACGCTCATTGAACAGGTAGGCTCGCCTTGGGTTCGCTTGCACCTGGACGTAAAAGCGATGTCCACTGAAGGAAAACCGATCCCCGACGTTATCCGTGAAAATCGCGATTTGCTAGCCCATTTCCATGCCAATGACCCCAATCTACTCGGCCCCGGCATGGGCGATGTTCGTTTTGAACCGATTTTTCAGGCCTTACACGATATTTCCTACCCCGGATGGGTCTCCGTCGAGGTTTTCGACTACAAGCCTGGGGTCGAAAAAATCCTGCAGGAAAGTATGCAAACCATGAAGCATGCAGAACTCGCATGTTCCCCATAGCGACTCTGGCATATACTCAAGGGGATAGGTCGTAACCAGACCGAGGTTTCCCTACTGCCACAAGCTGTCTGTTTTTGTGATGGTTTGGCGACGATGATGTCGAAAGGAAAAGTCCGTGAGTTCCGCCTCAAAAGTCGCTACAAAAACGTCCGAAAAATCAACAGAGGCTACCTCTGCTCAAGGTTGGCGAGAGATGGTGGAGTCGTTCATCGTCGCCCTCGTTCTTGCCTTCATGTTCAAAGCCTTTGTGGCAGAAGTTTTCGTCATTCCCACAGGCTCGATGGCTCCCACGCTGATGGGGGCCCATAAAGATGTCTCCTGTCCGGAATGCGGTTTCGGTTATCAGGCGGGGGCGAGTCTGGAATATGACGACAAAACAGGCATGCTAACGGATGCTGTGGTTGTCGGAACACTCTGCCCGTTGTGTCGCGCCCAAAACAACTTGGACCTTCGCAATAAGCCCAACGATTGGACATTTAATGGTGATCGAATCGTCGTTGGAAAATTCAACTACCTCGCCGCGGATCCAGAACGCTGGGATGTGATCGTCTTCAAATTTCCCCAGGATGCTCGGATCAATTTCATTAAACGGCTCGTCGGAAAACCCAACGAAGAATTGCTGATTCAGCATGGCGATGTTTACCAGAAGCCGTTAGGAAGCGGGACAGAGACTCCATTCCGAATTCTTCGTAAACCCGCGGACAAGGTTGAGACGTTATTGCAACCGGTTTTCGACTCCAAGTTCGTTCCAAAAGATCTGATACGAGCTGGCTGGCCGTCCAGCATGCTCCCTTGGCCAGCAAATTCCAACGCAACTTGGAAAGTGACGTTCAATGAAGACAATTTCCTGGCGGAAGCCGATGCTCAGGCAACGCAAGAGCCCGTGTGGTTGCGATACTTCCACCGTTTTGCTGATCCACAAGAATGGCGAGCCTTGCGAAGCGGTTCAAAGCCTGACGTCAAATTGCAAGTCGATCCTTACACCAGCACCCTGATTACTGACTTCTGCTGCTACAACGCAATGCTTCATACAGCCCGTCACGAAGTTTATCGAGATGGCGGCCCCAAACTCCTTAATAGCTACCGAGGAGGCGTTTATCCGGAAGAATTTCTTCCTCGCGGTACAGGGCTGGGACTGGGAGGCAGCGATATCGAAAGCGAGGATGGAAATCACTGGGTCAGCGATTTAGCTTGCGAACTGGAACTTGAATTGGAGATGTCTGCGCAAGGCAAGCTTCTGTTCGATTTGGTCGAATCTGGTGTGCACTACCAATGCGAGATCGATACCTCCAACGGCACCGCACAGTGGAAAGTTCTACAAGGATCCAACGAAATCAATGCTTGGGAAACAACGTCAGCAACTGGCTCCAACAGCGAAAAGATTGCGACTCCTGTAGCTCCTACCGCATTACGTTCTAAAGGAAGCTATCGCGTCAAGTTTGCCAATGTCGATAACCAACTTTTTTTATGGGTGAACGGAAGCCTCATTCAGTTCCAAAATACGACCGCTTTCGATCCAACGCGATACCTATCAGCCCAGGAGCAACGCCCGCACTGGAGTGAGTCAGATCCACTCGATGCAGCCCCAATTGGCTTTGCAGTGGTCAATGGCAAAGCGAAGGTCAAGCGAGCTAAGGTATGGCGAGATGTGTACTACATCGCCCTCCCGCAAAACAGACCTTACCCTTATACCGATTATCCTTGGGATCGATTTTCGCTGCTGCCTACGGTAACCGACCCAGCGATGCGACGAGAGTTCGACGAGGAATTGCGCCGTGGAACATCGCGTGAGACAGAAGTACTGAAAGGCGTACTGCGATGGGTCTACTCGACACCACAAAGTTGGGACAAGACAAGACTTTTTGATTTGCGAAGAATCAGAAACTTCAAGCTTGAGGAAGATCAGTTCTTTCCGATGGGAGACAATTCGGCAGCTAGCGCTGATGCGCGAAGCTGGACGCGTCACTATGTTTCGCGGGAGCTGTTGATTGGTAAAGCGTTGGTTTTGCTATGGCCCCATCCATGGAATCGACCTGTCCCGTTACTTCCGAACGTTCGGCGAATGGGATTGATTCGCTAACCTGAAAAGTATTGGCTGAGCGAAGAGTCTGGGATGAGACGTGGCTGTTTACGAGGAAAGTTGATAAATCGCGATCGAGAGACATTGTAGAAATTAAGAGAATTCGAGTTCACCAAAGAGTTGCAACAGCTCGCATCGCTCGATTGAATTTTGTTTTCATTACCCCTGAATTGGGAGCCGGCACATGGATGTGCTAGAAGTTAAATCGCTTGAAAAAACCTACGGACGTCGCAAGGTAGTCGACGGAGTGAGCCTGCGAGTTGGACCAGGGGAAATTGTGGGGCTTCTCGGTCCTAATGGCGCCGGTAAATCGACCAGTTTCCGCATGACATGCGGCATGGTGATACCCGATCGAGGCACCGTGTATCTAAGCGGCCAGGAAGTTACGCAGTGGCCGATGTATCGAAGAGCTCGCGATGGCAAGATGGGCTACTTAGCTCAGGAAGCTAGTGTGTTTCGTAAACTGACGGTTGAACAGAACATTCTAAGTATGCTGGAACTACTCGGAGTGGATCGAAAGACTCGAAAAAAGCGCTGTCAGGAACTTCTAGAGCAATTCGATATTACGCATATTCGCAAATCTAGAGCCGGAAAGTTATCAGGGGGTGAAAGGCGACGATTGGAAATTGCGCGTTGCCTGGTTTCCAATCCCGAGATCATCATGCTCGATGAACCTTATGCGGGAATTGATCCAGTTACCGTACAAAGTATTCGTGGCACAATTATGAAATTGCGGGATGCTGGAATCGCGATATTGATCACCGACCACGCGGCGATGGAAATCCTTAGAACCGTCGATCGCTGCTATGTGATCAATAAAGGGAAGGTTTTATGCGAGGGAACACCTGAGGAAATTAAACGACATCCGAAAGTACAAAGCGAATACCTGGGAGATGTCGAGGAAACGGTTAATGCGAACTCATCCTCTGGCCAAACAGGTCATCGCCTATCGGGTCCCCATTGGCTCAAGGGCTCTTCAGGTAGTACAGTGGGAACGAAAAGCACGCTGCGCCGAAGAACCGATGTCTAAGAAACTAGGAGTTTTTTGAGCTTATCAACAGTCAAAATCGCCTAGTAAGCTTTGCTATTCGTCGAAGCATCCAATGGATACATCGATTCCTAGCTGCCTTTTTTTGCTGGATACTGCGTAGAATTCGTTACAATGCTGGAAGGCTCCGATTCTACCGAAGCCGTAACACTAACCACATCAATTAAGTCGCGATGGCCTTTTTCCGTCTCATATCTTTTCTACGGTCGTCGATCTTGCCAGTAAGCTTTGCGCGGCTCGGAGGTGAGCGTCCCCCATTTGCCTCGGTAAGCCACGCGATCAGACGGTTTAATACGTCGGGCGAACTCCGGCTGCCGAATTCACGGCGAGCGGGATTTCGCTGGGAAAAACTCGAAGATCGGCGGATGCTTGCCACCAGCGAAGGTCAAGTTTTTTCGTTTCAGCAAACTATCGATACCTCGGGATTGCTCGGAACTCTTAGCGGTACAATTCAATGGAAGGATGGAACGCAGTCGGCAGCAGTAATCTCCAACGCTCCCACCTCAGGACCGCTGCGTATTCGCTTTGATTACTCCCTGGATTCCAACGGTTTCTTTTCGAGTCAAACGCGGCGTGATGTATTGCAGGCAGCCGGGGATGCACTGATTCAAAAGTTTTCTGATTCACTTTTGGCAATTGCGCCTGGGGGCGTTAACCAGTGGACCGCTTCATTCCAAAATCCAGCTACTGGTCAGACGCAAAACATACAAAACTTAAACATCGCCCAAAATGAACTAGTGATTTATGCGGGGGCTCGCCCACTCCCCTCCGGCACATTGGCGCTGGCAGCTTCAGGAGGCTATTCCGCTAGCGGCACGCAGGCTTTTCTCAATACGGTCATAGGTCGAGGTCAAGCTGGAGCGCTGACCAGCCCGGCAACCGATTATGGTCCCTGGGGTGGATCCATTGCATTTAGCTCCTCGAATACCTGGCATTTTGGCGCGACCACCGATGGGCTTGATTCCACCGAAACCGATTTTTTAAGCGCCGCAACGCACGAACTGGCTCACCTTTTGGGATTTGGAACAGCGGCCAGTTGGAATCGTTACGTAAGTGGATCGCAGTTCACAGGCCCCAATTCGGTTGCTAACTACGATCTTGGTGGAAACATACCCCTGGACTCAGGCAAAGCTCACTGGGTCGATGGTACGCTGGATGGTGGTCGTGAAACACTCATGGATCCGACAACCGCCAGAGGAACTCGCAAAGCGCTGACAAGACTGGACCTCGCGGGCCTCCAAGATATCGGCTGGGTCGTTATCAACCCGGTTGCCACCATTAGCGGTTCGCACACTTATGCTGACAACGGTAATTTTTCGATCGATGTCACCGTGCAAGGCAATCGCTCAGGCTCCACCACGTTTAGCCAATCGGTGACAGTGACCAATGCAGCGCCGATTCTACAAGCTATTTCAAATAAAACCGCTGTAGCAGGATCTGTCTTGTCACTGGCAAAACTGGGACAATTCACAGACCTTGGGTTCGACAACTCAGCAGCGACACCAACAACCCAAGAGAGATTTACCTTTCAAGTGGACTGGGGTGACGGCACGACACCCCAAAGTGGTTCAGCCACAATCCAAACCATGGGAAGCCCAGGAACACCTACCTCAGGTTTTTTCGACGCTTCTCACACCTACGCTAACCCCGGCAATTATTCGGCAAAAGCTCGGGTTACCGATGACGATGGCGGTTTCACGGAACGAACTTTTACTGTCAATGTTCAAGTTCCACCGCGCCTTGAGTTAGTGCTTTCCAAAAACTCTTTCGCGGAAAATGCAGGAGCAGCTGCAGCCTCCTTGACGGTTCGACGCGTTGGCGGTGATGGTGCCGCACTCGTAGTTCAGCTGGTATCGACCGACACCAGCGAAGCCCAGGTCCCAGCTTCGGTGACCATTGCTGCTGGCTCGAACGAAACGATCGTAAGCGTAACGGCTATCGATGACACTTTGCTGGATGGCTCGCAAATCGTGACAATCAACGCGACAGCGAGCGGTTATTCCTCGACAGCGACAAACCTTACCGTCAACGACTTTGAGACCCTCACAGGGACTTTGAGCGACGCAAGTATTGCTGAAAACCTCGGGGCTGGAGTCGTTACCTGGAGAGTTTTTCGAAGCAACACGGATAACGCCTTACCACTAACCATTCAGCTTGCCTCATCCGATCCATCGGAAATCACAGTTCCTGCATCCGCCATTATTCCAGGAGGCCTGGATTCGATTCTAGTAGGCGTTACGGTTGTCGATGATGCAGTTCTCGACGGGACCGTTTCGGTCCAACTGACCGCCTCTGCAACAGGCTACCAAGCGGGTACTAGCAATATCAACGTGCTGGATCACGAAACAATCACGTTAAGTCTCGAGAGAATCCAATTAGCTGAAGGTGGAAACGCCACGACTGGCAATTTGACGTTAAGTTTTCCGGCGCCGGCAACCGGTTTCACTGCGCTACTTTCCACGACACCAGCAAATCAAGCTAACTTTCCAGCGCAAGTCGTTTTCGCCGCTGGTCAGTCCAACATCAGTTTTCCATTTTCGGCCGTGGATGACTATGCAGTCGAAGGAACTCAGAGCCTAAGGCTTTTTGCAAACGGTCTGGGAACAATTGGCGCCGCCGTCGATTTGGTGATCACAGACAACGATCTTCCACTATGGCAAAACCCAGTTAATCCTTTCGATTGCGATAACAACGACGTTCTAAATGCCATAGACGCTTTATTGATTATTAATCGACTGAATCGTACAGGCTCCCGCTATTTCATACCTGGAGTCGATCCGGAAGCCCCTCCCTACTTCGATATCAATGGAGATGGGCTCCTCAATGCCATCGACGCCCTCTTGGTAATCAACGAGCTTAACCGAAAGTAACCCACCCCTTATTCAGCCAAAGACTACCACCCACAGGAAGTATTACGGACAACTTTAACGCAAATTGGAACTTTTGCTTGCTTCATGCCATCCAAGCGAGGTCCGAGTACCCCCGCAAACCCCTCCTATAAGGGGAGTATAATCCTTTTATTCGGTGTTTGTGGGATAATCGTTACAGTTGTTGTCTGCAGAGACTGCGGATTCGGTTGGACGATTCTCGGAACAATCTGAAAAATCGTCAGCATTTCAGACGGTGACAGAAGGGCTTGTGGCAAGCAAAATGGACTTGCCGCAATTTTCCGACGGTCAGTCGTGCGGTGTTGGTATTTTATGCCTGAAATGTCTCGTCGCGTTAAGTCAGGCTGTATCGTTCACATTCCGGCGTATCCTGCCGGGGAATTGGGATTCGAAGGGCAATTGAATGGCCATGTTTAAAAACGGCAACTCGGTTGGTGGCATTCGAAAAGTGGCAAAGAAGCGAGCGCTGGTTCGCAAGATCTTGCTGGAAGGTTTGGAGCGACGCGAATTGATGGCGGTGGACTCAGCCGCTCCCGTCTTCGCTCCAGGCACACCCCAAGAGTACGTTAACGAGTGGATTAACCGATTAGGTGCTGGTAGTGGCCAGCAATCTGGTGAAGGCAACTCGGGTAACTTCGAAGTTGGTAATCGACGCTGGAGCAATCCAACCGGTGGCGGTTCAACCAATCAAGGTGATACCGCGACGGTAAGTTGGAGCATTGTTCCAGACGGCACTTTGGTGAACGATCTCAACGGGACCGCGCGTCCGAGTAATTTGATCGCGTTTCTTGACGGAATCTACGGAAGCTCATCGGGACCGGTTCAAAATCGTCCTTGGTTTCCGCTTGTTAGAAAAGCTTACGACACCTGGGCAGCCCAATCGGGCCTCACTTTCATTTACGAGCCAGTGGATGATGGTGCTCCGCAGAATGATACCAATCGCGGTGTGATTGGCGTTCGCGGTGACATTCGTATCGGCGGTACTCGTATCGACGGTGACTACGGAATTCTTGCTTTCAATTATTATCCAAACGGCGGTGGCAATTCAGGTTTCGATGGTGATATGGTCATCGACACCGAAGATACCTTCTACCGAGACAATGCCGATGGGGCTACTGGCGAGAACCGTGGTTTCTTCAACATGTTGATGCATGAAGCTGGACACGGAATCGGTATTGCTCACGTTGAACCTACTAACGAAACCAAGTTGATGGAGCCATTTATCTCCTTCAGGTTCCTCGGTGCGCAGCATGATGATATCTTGGGAGCGCAGCGTCTCTACGGTGACGATAAAGAGAACAATGACGGTGCTGCTAATGCTACCGATTTCGGAACCATCAAGAATGGTACGCGTCTCCTCTCAAGCCTATCGATGGACAATGACGCAGACCGCGACTTCTTCGGTTTCGATGCTCCAAGCTCGGGTAAGATCTCGATAACGGTTACGCCTGTCGGATTCCAGTACAACGTTGGACCGCAAGGTGGAACACCCGCTCCTGTTGATACATTGCGCAACAGCGACCTTTCCTTCCAGTTGCTAGGTTCTGACGGACAAACGGTTTTGGCGCAGGTAAATGCTGGTGGCCTTGGTGTTACCGAAACGTTGACCGAATTTGAAATCCGTACGGCCGGTCGCTATTACATTCGCGTTGATGGTTCGACCAACGCAATTCAATTGTTCGACATGTCCGTTGTGGCAAGTGGATTCCGTTCTTCGACCGACACTGACGTTCGAGCCCCGCAGTTGATCAGTATCAATCCGAATGCTGGTTCAATTTTTAGCTTTACCGGAGCCAATGTCCTCAACGTTGCTCCGCGAGAACTAACCTTCCGATTTGACGGTGCACAACGCTTAGATCCCAAAACTCTCAAAGCGATTCGAATCACTCGCAGTGTTGATGGAGTTTTCGGCGATGGAAATGATATGGTTGTAGACCCAGGCTATCTGGGCTTTGGTGACACCGAACGTATCGTGATCGCACGCTTCAAAGAGAATCTACCTGATGACAAGTATCGTATCGAGATCTTTGGTTACGACGATCCAGATCGCGGTATTATCGGTCTCCGCAACGTTGACGGAATTCTTTTGCAACCCCGAGTCCCAGGAACCGATCGCGACGTAATCGATTTCCGTCTAGAACTCGGAGCCCAGATCGTTAGCGTTGTGCCTCAACCGGTTGTGAAATCGGGTTCCGTTTGGACTCAGCAGCGAGACAAGATCGAAGTTTATTTCAATGAAGACATGTCGGGAAGTGCGACGATTACAAACCCGATATTCTACCAATTGTTTTTAACTCAAAGCACAATCCGCAACACGGATGACTTGCAGTTCAATCCAAGCTCTGTGGCTTACGATGCTGCAACCCGCAAAGCCACTTTGACTTTTTCAGGTAACATCGATCAGCTTGCGGGTGCCGCCTCCAAGGGTGGTGCTTATCGTCTGCGTATTGGAACCAACGAAGCAGTTCCTTCGGTACCTGTAATTCTGACTCCTGTTGTGGAGCCTGGTGATAGCTTTGCTCAAGCTAACAACTTGGGAACCTTTGGTTCAATGCAGAGCATTTCAATCGAAGAAGAGATTCGAAACGTTTCGACTTACAATCTCGACTTCCCTGGAGCACCCGACACCCCCGGCGATCGCGAGATCAACGCGAATGGTACCGACGTCGATCACTTGCCTGTGGATCACTTAAGAGCAGATGCTCCTGACACCACCAACGGCGTTACGGTTCAGTACTACAACTTCCTGAAAGATCAGCCTTACGGTACCAACACGCAAGGCCAGCTGCTCTACAGTTCAATCACACCGATCCAAGAGCAGAGAATTCGCGAAGTCTTCTCGTTCTACTCTCAGTACCTCGGTATCAAGTTCGTCGAAACGAACGATCCAATGGGTGGAGCAAGCTGGACAATTGCTGTGGGTGACTTGATTCCACTGGGAAGCGCCAGTTCGGAAGGGGAAACTCTCGGTCTGGCTGGTACGAAAATGCCGATGACTCCGAATCATACGTTCGGTCGGCCTACGGTGATCTTGGATCGAGCCGAGACCTGGAATGATTCCTTCGGCGCTTCAGACAATGCCAAGCCAAGTCTGTTTGTTGTGGCGATGCGCGAGATCGGCAACCTGTTAGGACTCGGAGCTTCGTCCGACCTACCTCCAGGCACCAACAATGGAGCTATTTACACCAATCAGACGCTCGGTGGAGAAAGTCGTCTGCTGGGCAGCAACCCAGTGGAGCCTGTTTTCCCCGGCGACCATGATATTGTTCATGGTCGCTACCTCCATCGTCCAGACAGCCGCGATATTGATTTATATAAGTTCAGTATTCCAGCCGGACAGGCAGGATTGTTCACTGCAGAAGTGGTTGCTGAACGCCAAACCGACAGCAGTCTGCTCGATTCCTACTTGACTCTTTATCGCGAAAAAGCAGATGGAAGTCGTGAAGTGATCGCCGTCAATGACGATTACTTCAGCCAGGACTCTTTGCTCCAACTGGACTTGCAAGCAGGTACTTATTATCTCGGCGTCAGTGCCTCTGGAAACTCTCGTTACAATCCTGATATCCAAGACTCCGGTTTGGGAGGAACCTCTGAGGGAAGCTACTCGCTGAAGACAACCTTCCGACCGCTTGTCAACAGTTCGATTGTTGATGCAGCTGGCTCGGCTCTCGATGGTGATATGGACGGCGTTGCTGGTGGCGTGTTCAACTTCTGGTTCCGTACCGCCGAACCTTTATCGCAAACGACCGCTTCGAACGATCCTCGAACCCTGTTCGTCGATAAGTCGCATGTCGTTATCAATGGCGATCCTACCCGACCTATTGGATCGCTCGCTAATCCATTCAATAACATCCAAACTGCTTTCTCAGCTGCGAAACCAAATGACATTGTTCGCATCCTCGGCAACGGTGGCCTAGATAACAATTTCAGCACACTCAACGATAGCTATGCCTACGAGATCGGTCGCGGTGGAACAAATAATCAACCGCTCTCCGATGGTCAGACCATGAACGTACCTAAGGGCGTTACGGTCATGATCGACGCAGGAGCTTTGTTCAAGTTGCGTGGCGCAAGCATCAATGCTGGTTCTACCACCAGTAGCGTGGATCGAAGTCGCGGTAACTTGCAAGTTCTTGGCGTGCCTGGAAAGAACGTTATCTTTACCAGCTACCAAGATCAGACCATTGGAGTGCGCACCAATCCGATTCCAACCTCACCAGTTGCTGGTGATTGGGGTGGTATCGAATTCAAGGGTGACGTGGATTTAGCCGAAGGTCGCTTCGGTTATGAACGAGAAGGTATCTTCCTTGATTACGTAAACAACGCCGACTTCCGTTATGGTGGTGGCCAGGTATCTCTCGACTCGCAGACCCGTGTGATCACTCCAGTTCACATGACCAAAGCGCGTCCGACGGTGACTTACAACAAGATCTCTTTCAGCGCTGATGCGGCAATGTCTGCCGACCCAGACAGCTTCGAAGAATCGACATTTACCACTCCGCTATATCAGCTCAATGGCGAGTTCACACCTGATTACTCACGAGTTGGTCCGCAGATCCGTGGCAATGCTCTAAGTTCAAACACAACCAATGGTTTGTTTGTCCGCATTGACACGTTGCCAGGTAATAACTTGACTCAGCAGACCGTAGCTGGTCGTTGGGATGATACCGATATCACCTATGTTGTCGGTCAGAACTTAATGCTCGCGGGCACTGCAGGTGGACCCAAGCTTGAAGATCGCCGCCCAGCAGTCAACTTGGTGGCCCTAACCGCCACCACGGTCACCGGTGGCGCTCTGCCAGCGGGTAGCTACAACTATCGTTTCGTAATGGTCGATGCTGCAGGTGGTGAATCGCTGGCTAGCCTTGCAACTCAATCCGTAGCCGTCAACGGAACACGAAACTCCGTTCAAATTTCGAATCTCCCTGCCGCTACTACCGGTTTCGTTGCACGTCGCGTGTATCGCAGCCAAGCTGACGGTGCTGGACCTTATGATCTAGTCGCTGAAATTAGCCGCAGCAGCACGATCTTTGTCGATCGCGGTGGCAAGCTCAACAGCCAGTTGATCGAGTCCACTGAACTTCAGCGTCCACGTCAAGAAGCAAGCTTGGTAATCGATCCAGGAATCATTGTGAAATCCGATGGTGCCAGAATCGAAGCAGGCATTGGTTCGACTTTGATCGCGGAAGGCAAAGATGGCATTCCGGTAATCTTTACCAGCCGTCGCGATGACCGTTACGGTGCGTCGGGTTCCTTCGACACCAACAACGATGGTAAGAGCAGCCCTAATGCTGGTGACTGGGGTGGAATCATTTTCGGTCACTTGAGCAAGGGTAGCATCGACCATGCTTTGGTCACTTACGCTGGTGGTATCACCAACGTGGCAGGTAACTTCGCAGGATTCAACGCAACGGAAATTCACCAAGCCGATGTTCGCATCACCAACACGGTCTACGAACAAAATGCTAGTGGTTTCGGTGGTCAAGCTTCTGCAAATCGTGATGGACGTGGTTTCAATGAAGCCGCTGTGATCTTCGTTCGCGGAGCACAGCCCGTACTCATCGGAAACATCTTCCGTAATAACCCAACCCCGAATACGCCTGTCATTAGCATCAACGCTAATGCATTGACAACCGACAGCGTTCTGGACAATGGCCGGCAGCGTGGCCTGGCCGATCGATTGACCGAAGTGGTCGATAACATGGGCCCATTGGTTTACGAAAACTTTATCGGCAACAACACGCTCAACGGGATGGATGTCCGCGGACAGACGTTGACCACAGCGACCGTTTGGGATGATACGAATATCGTGCATATCATGCGCGATGAAATTATCGTACCCGACTTGCATGTCTTCGGCGGCTTGCAGATCAAGAGCCGGCCAACGGAAAGCATGGTCGTTAAACTCTCGAACAACGCAGGTTTCACCGCTACCGGCCGTCCATTAGATATCGACGATCGAATCGGTGGCATCATCCAAGTGCTCGGCAGCCCAGGCTTCCCTGTTTACTTGACCTCATTGGCTGACGATTCGATTGGTGCTGGCTTTGACCCCAACGGTCAAGCCCTCAACGATACCAACGGAGATGGTCCATCGATCGGTAGCCCTGGAGCTTGGCGAAGCATTCGCTTGGATAAATTTAGTCACGACCGCAATGTCGAGTCCAGCATCGAGCAGGAATCTCCACGAGTTACTGCTCCTGGAAACAACGCCCTGCCTGCTAATGCCCAAACTCTTGGCACCTTGGCACCAAGCGACCAAGCCGGTGACGACAACAGCCGTCTAGGCTTTACCGTTCAAGGTGTTATCAATGAAAAGTCAGATATCGACGTTTACAGCTTCACTGCCAACGCGGGTACTGAAGTATGGCTCGATATCGACCGCACAACCAATGCGCTCGACACTGTCGTAGAGTTGATCAACGGCAATGGCGAAATCATCGCCCAAAGCGATAATAGCTACGATGAAGCGATCGGTTCTTACGATGTTTATAAGAATCCGGAATTGATCACTCTCAATCAGGTAAACAGCTTGCCACGTGATTCGTTCTTCCCAAAGAACGGCAATGGAACCTACACCGATTTCTATTCGACGAATCCATTCGACGCAGGATTCCGTATCGTACTGCCGGGCGCGAAGGGTGAACCCAACAAGTACTTCGTACGTGTCCGTAGTAGCAACATCGATTCCCTCGATCCAATGGCGAATCGCGCCGACTTGCAGGATCCATCGAAGATCCGCGACGGTAAAACAACCGGCCGATATCAGTTGCAAGTACGCTTGCGTGAAATGGATGAATGGGGAGGATCGACGGTTCGATATGCTGATATTCGATATGCGACGACTGGTATCGAAGTATTAGGTATGCCCATCCATTCGCCACTGTTGGGCGAAGCGATCGAGCCACTCGTGGCTGGAAGCGATCCTCTGCAAATCCCAATCACAGCGGTCAACCTTGGCAACCTAGCCAACTCCGACCGAGCCGCATTGAGCGCCGCAAGTAATATCTCCGCAGCGAACGATGTCGATTGGTTCCGCTTCGATATCAATATCGATTCGATTCAGGGAAGCGGATTGGCTCAGCACTTGGCAACCATCATTGATATCGACTATGCCGATGGTCTATCACGTCCGAATACTTCGTTCTGGCTCTATTACGACGCACAAGGAACAGGTAACGGCAGTGGTCAACCGCAGTTGTTGCGATTGATGGCAGCAGGTACTGATTCTAATGTTGCCGATGATCGTCCTGGAACGCTGAATGGCTCGAATATGAGTGACCTTTCGCGTGGCAGCGTTGGCTTCCTCGATGCGTATTTAGGCTCCACCGAATTGAAGGCTGGAACCTATTACCTTGCAGTTACCAACAACTCGTTGGTTGCAAGCGATTTCCAGCAGTGGCAAGTTGCTAATCCATCTAACCCTCTCGCACGTGTCGAACCGGTCAACAGCATCTATAAAGTATCTGAAGATCGTTTCAATATGGCGGCCGCAACGACCGCATTTGGTCCTCTCAGCGTAGCTTTCGCAGGCAATAGCAACCGTGTCGACTATCACTTGGGCGATGTGGTTTTATTCGTTTCACGACCAAATGCTGGTGGAACAACGTCGGATCTCTTGACCGTGGATCCTTTGACTGGTACCGCCGAAACAACAGTGACCTCGTTCCCATTCGTGTATGATATCGCGATGCGTCCAGATGGTAACTTGTACGGGTACCAGATCCCAACGACTGTGGCTGGCACCGATGCTAACAACGGAAACTACATCCGGATCGATACGGCGGGTAATGGAACATCTACGACTCAAGGTCGTACCGGAATCCAAACCTTCGAACGCGATACCAATACTCCTCCCGGCGCTAAAGTTGCAAGGAACCCTGAAACAGGTGGTGATGATGGCGTTGGTATGCAGTTCCGAGCCATCACCTATACCAACAGTGGTGGATTAGGGCTCTATGGTGTCGCCAGCCGTGGCTACAACCTCTCGCAGTGGAGTCCAATCAACGCGAACGCTGAAGATGCACGAAACTTTATCTATCAAATGAACCCTGTTTCAGGAGCCGCATTAAGCTCTCCTCAAGCAGATCGCACCGACAATCCTCGTGCCACCACAGGAACTACCTTCCCAGCAGCTGGTACTCAGATACGCGAGCGAGGTTACATCGATACAACCGATGAAATCAATCCTCAACCTTCGCGAGTCTTGTACACATCTCCAGCAAGAACCAACCTAGCCGTCGGCAACATTACTGACGGTGACAAGATTGTTGTGAACTCGCAGGTATTCGAGTTCGACAACGGTAACCTAGATCCACAGGTTATCTTGAGCATTACTCAGCCAAACCTATCCCCTCGGGACGGTCAAACATTTTCTTTAACAGTTGGTGCCCTTACGTACTCGTTTGAATTCGATACCGGTCCAGTTCTTGAGATCACCGCTGGTGGATCCGCTACACTGGAAGGCCAGACGATTGCGATCACCGAAACCGGTGGCACAGTACGTACCTTTGAATTCAGCGCAGATGCTGCCTTAGCGACAGCAGGAGCAGTTCGTATTCCTTATCGTACGACAGACTCCGCTCCAACTTTAACCACAGCCATAGCAGATGCCGTTAACAACTCCGGATTTGCTTTGCAGGCTGTCAATGTACCAGGCACTCTTCGCATTAGCCTTGTCGGCGATATCGCGCTGACTGAAAGTGCCGATGCGACCGTTATCGCAGCCGGCACTGCCTACGGGATCATTACGCCTGGCGCCACTCGAGTCGTTGTGGAGGAATTCTTCACCAACGCTCAAGCTGCTGCAGCGATTCAAGCTGTACTCAGCGGGGCACATCCTAGTGGTGTGATTGCCAATGTCGTTGGTAATACTGTCACTTTTGTTGGTGCAGACGTTGGATTCTTCGACAATGTTCCATGGTTCCTGGTAAGCTCCACCGGTTCATCAGTTCAGCCAGGAAATATTCCGATTCCTTTTGAAATCACCGACTCTGCAGAGGAAATTGCAGCCACTGTCTTCAATTCTCTCTCGACCGTGATCCCTGGCGTAACTTGGACCGGTAACTCGGTTTCGTTGCCAACTGGATTCGCTTACAACGCTCAGCAAACGCACTTCCAGCGATCCACATTTGGATTGACCGGACCATTAGCCCTCGACTACGCTCCACCAACTCAACAATTGTTCAACGGTGCCCCGACCGCTCAGCCTTATGTGCATGGTATTAGCATCTCTGGCGGTCGCATGTATGCAGTGACAAATGTTGGGGACCTTTTCGAAGTGGGCGTTTACTCTCCCCTCGCAGGAGCAATGTCTCCATTCAATCCTGGTTCTACCCAGAATACAGGCGACTACATTGCGACCATTCTCAACCCGGAAACAGGAGCCCCTGTTCAGTTTTCGGGCTTGACTACCGGACCGCGCAACGTCGAGGGAGGCATATACGCAAACTTGCTCTTCGGTATCGCTTCTAACGGCGATATCTATGCCTTCGACACTCGAGGTCGATTACAGCCCGTGTTTGCTAATGGCGCAGCAAGGATCTCTACAGGTGTTGCTGGGGCTAACGGTCTTGCCTTCAGCAACCTCGACGTGAACTTGTGGCACGTAAGTACCAACAGAAGCTCTGACGCTGGGCACGGCGTCAATCAAATCAATGATGGCTCCCGAACCACCAACGATCCAGGTGGACGAAGCCTCTACTTCGGATTCGAAGATCCCAAGAAGGGAACTCCGATCCAAACCGGCAACTGGGGTGGGGTCTGGGATCTCGGTAATACAAGTGTCGCTAGCGATTACGATCCTGGGCGCTATAACACCTACGAATTCCCTGGAGGTGCCCATGGTAGCATCGAAAGCAATCCGTTGGATTTGTCGAATTACTCCAAGGAAGATAAGCCCACGCTGTACTTCAACTATCGCTTGGCAACTGAAAATGCCAATAGCGATCTCAACGATGGACAGCTCATGCGAGACTCTTTCCGAGTTTATGCTGCAACGGACGATGGCCAGTGGCATATCTTAGCCACCAATAATTCATCGTTCGACAACGAACGAGTGAACAACCCTAACGATGAAAAAGACTACATCTGGAACGGCACCGATATGCAGGTGCAGGAACTCTATGATGTCAACGACACCAATAACGGTTCTCGCCCCGCTGCACCTAACACTTGGCGTCAAGCTCGTATCGACTTAGGTGACTTCGCAGGCAAGGCAAACGTCCGTTTGCGATTCGAGTTCGCAACCGCAGGCTCGATGGGTAATCAAGACACCGGAACCGGTGGGGAAGAACTACTCATCGTTCCTGGACACAAACTCGCCGACGGTGACATCTTCACGATTGAAGGAGTCGACTTCGAATTCGAGTTAGGCGCGACCTTTAATGCACCAACCGGTGCTAACATTACCGAAGGCTCGACCTTCGATGTCAATGGAACGATTTACACGTTCACCGCAGCACCAGTCAGTGGTACCGACATCTTATTCGATTCCGCTGACAATGCTGCCACGATCGCCTCGCGCGTCGCCGCAGCTCTGCAAAACAATGGTCTCAGCGTATCGGTTGATCCGGTCAATTTGACTCGAATCGCCGTTTCGGACGCTACCTTGGTATCGCAGGATGGTTCTCTACCACCGAACTTCATCGATGGTCAACCTGGAGTCAACGCAACAAGTAATCCGGTCTTCGTTTCCTACGACATGTCTGAGATACAGGTGCGAGATGCGATTCGAGTAGCTTTGGCGTTAGAATTCAACGCTCTCAGCGAAAAATCAAATATCGATACCTTCCGAGTTCGGAATCAGATCTTACGTCTACACGACTTGGTAGTCGACGATCCGGGTCCATTAGGCTTATCGGTTTCTTTGGTTGACTCTGTTGGCTTTGGTTCGGTTAACTCGAACACCCGTGGTCAAAACAACCGCTTCGAAGGTGTTTACGTCGATGACATTATCATTGGCTTTGCTGAGCGTGGGGAGCTTATCACTGCTGCAGCTGACAATGCAACCACGATGCGTCCTAACTCCGAGTATGAAGTTCAGGCAATCACTGGTGATCGCAAAGTCGAGGTTGAAACAGGAAGTTATCAAATCGAGATCCGTCGTTCCGCCTCGTTCGGTACCAGTGCCGGTGATTCCTTGATCATCGATCCAATGGCCGATCCAACCGTTCGTACTTTCGATACGAACGATCGATTGACCCAAGGATTCCGTCTTGTTTCTCGAGCCGGTTCACAGATCGGTGATGGCGAAATCTTCACCATCAGCGATGGCGTCAACACGATCGTATTTGAGTTCAACGACACTACCATCCCACAATCACTTCCTGGCTTCGGCATCACTCAGGGTAATATCGAAGTACCATTCCGTCCGACGATGACTCCGACGGAAGTCGCTGAAGCGATTCGCGATGCGATCAATAGCAACGGAAGTCAAGCGATCCTCAAAGTAACCGCTGAACTTTCCGACTCTCGCAACGATGGAACTCCGAGTGGCTCGGTCTACATCAATCTCTCTGGAGCAGCTGGTGCTGACAACGGCGGATCCACCAACTTTGGTGACATCACCTTCGAAGTATCAGGTATCGACACCTTCGCTCGCGAAGATGCTGGTGACAAGAACCGTTACCGCGACCAGGGCCAAATTCTCTTGCATGGAAATATTATTCGCGACAGTAGTTCTTATGGTATCGTCGTGGATGCAGGCTCTCGCACATCTAGCCTAACTCCACTTGCGGGCTCATTGCCACACACCGGACCTATTCGCAACTTGCCTCAGATCAACGTTGAAGGACTTGTTCCTGGTGTGGTAGCAGCTAACAACGTGTTAGCCCAGAACCGCTCCGGTGGTATCCTCTTCAGCGGAGATACCCGCGGTAACAACGTCATGACTGGGGCAGTGCCATTTGGTCGGATCGTGAATAACACAATTTATGGTATCAAATCGTCAGACACCGGTATTACGGTAACAGATAACGCAAGCCCGACCTTGCTCAACAACATTGTTGCCAATCTGGGTACGGGTATCCTTGTCGACTCGACAAGTTCCACGACGGTTGTCGGTTACACGTTGTTCAAGGATAACACCGCCAACGTTTCAGGTACCACAACCGGCGCCTTGCCAATCCTACTCAATCCAGCCGATCCATTGTTCGTGAATGCGACTGGATATAACTTCTATCCAGCTCCGCTTTCACAAGCGATCGATAGCTCTTTGGATTCATTGTCGGATCGACCAGAACTCGCTTCGGTGCGTGCTTCAGTCGGAATTCCTGTATCGCCAATCTTTTCACCAGATCGCGATATCACCGGACAGCTGAGAGTTGATGATCCTGCAGTGACTTATCCATCCGGCCAGGGTGATAAGGTCTTCAAAGATCGTGGTGCTTACGACCGAGCTGACTTTGTCAATCCAATTGCCGAGCTCCTAGTGGCTCAGGATAACGATAACGAAAAACGAGATATCGATCCTAACCAAACCTATGTCCAATTGTTGGAAGGAACACTGGATCATTTCTCGATTCTGCTCATGGAAGATAATGGCACCGGTCCAGACGTCTCGACCGTAACGAACTTGGCTGTCACCGTCATCGAAGATGGACGTTTGTTGGTCGAAGGAGTCGATTACACCTTCGGTTTCAACGTAACCAATCGAACGATCCGTTTGACTCCTCTATCGGGTATCTGGAAACCAGGCAGCGCTTACGAGATCACCCTCAACAATCGCGATCGCTTTGTTCTGAAAGCGACCGATGGTGCTTCGGTGGTCGACGGGCAGCAGTTCCGAATAATCGATAACAGTGGAGTAGCTGCTGTTTACGAATACGAAAGCGGCTTTAGCATCCAAGTTCCTAAGACTCTGGCGATCACCGTCCCAGCAGTTGGTGCCGCGACCGGCGGTGTGCTGGACGGACAAACTTTCAAGATCGGTTATCAAAATCAGACCGTTACTTTCGAATTGGATACCAATAACAACACCGTTTCTGGTAACACTCCTGTGCGAATCAGTGTCGGTGACACAGCTAAACAGGTTCGAGACAAGATGCTGGCTGTGCTGCAAAGCAACACCACTTTGAATCTTGCACCGAAGGCTGTCGGTAATGCGGAAATTCACCTCGGAAGCTTGGCTCCCCATACGCTGGACATCAGCAACTCAACGCTGATCCCATCCGGTGTTTCTGCCGGTGTTGAGGATGGACAACGCTTTACCTTTACTCAGGATGGCTCAAGCAAGACTTTCGAATTCAATATGACTGGAGACACCGTCGTAGGCAGTGGTAACATCACCATTGGTTTCGATCGAACGATGACCAACGCCGATTTGGCACAACTCATCGTGAACGCGATGTCCTTGCAAGGCTTCGACCTTCCTGTGCTTGCTAATCTAGGCGGTGGATTTGTTCACCTCGGTGGACGTGCTGGCCAGTCATTGGTCACTACCAATTCATTGCTACAACAGCAAGGAGCCCCTGGGGTTACCAAGTCGCTTGAATTGCTGGTACCAAGCATGAGTGGACCTGGTGCGATCCAAGATGGTGAAACATTTAAGATCACCCGTGGCGCCCTCACCGTAACTTTCGAGTTCAATAGCAATACTGCTTCGACTCCAGGTAACACGGTCATCAACTTCTCGCCAGTCGACACCGCTGACCAAGTCGCTCAAGCGATCGCTAACGTTATCGCTGGCTCGCCGTTGGGAATCACCCCAACAGCACTCCCGGGTGGCGTGGTTCGCTTGAATGAGGGTATTGGTTACGTCGTCAACACCGGAACTTCGCGATTGATTCAATCGGGCGTTTCGGGTGGAGCTATCCCGATCGTGTACACTCCTTCGGCAGCTTTCACCGATGTTGATATGGCAGGTGTCATTATCAATGCGATCAACGGAACCGCCTTCGGTGCCGATTCGAGATCTCGCGGTGGAGCAACGATCTTTGTTGCCAATGCAGCCACAGTGACCGATATCGACGCGTTTGAAGTGCTCGGAATTACCGACATCGCAGGTAACCCACTAGCTCCAAACCGAAGCAACCAAGAAACCCAGTTCACCATTCTGCTACCAGGCGTGAACTTGGATTACGGTGATGCTCCAGACCCAGCCTTCAGTACTGTTCTTGACACCAACGGTGCCCGTCACGTGGTATTGGCAAACAATCCACTGCGATTGGGTACGACCATCACGACGGAAACCAACGGTCAACCAGGACCTAGTGCTCTGGATGATGTGGGAGATGATGGTGTCTTCTTCACTGGCATCTTTAACGAGAACTCCAACCCTGTTACCGTTTCGATCACCGCTTCAAGTTCCGGCCTTGTCGACGCATGGGTCGACTGGAACCGCGACGGCGATTGGAACGATCCAGGTGAACAGATCATGGGTATGACCCCAGTTCGTCCGGGCATGAATAACTTCAGCCTGACGACTCCTAAGGGTGCTTCGCCTGGACAAACCTTCGCTCGCTTCCGCCTCAGCAGTGCTGGTGGACTAGCTCCAACCGGTGTTGGTATGGATGGCGAAGTTGAAGACTACCTAATCGACATTATTCCAGGTACTCCTCCTGTTGGTAATGCGGATCAGTATGTAGTTATCGAAGATCAGACCTTGATCACGACAGATACCAACGGTTCCGTTGCTGGCCTGAACAACAACGGCATATTCGTCAACGACGTTGATGTGATGAGCGGTACCTTGTCGGCTTTGTTGGTCACTGTACCTTCCAACGGTAATTTGACCTTCAATCCGTCATCGGGCTTGTTCACCTACAAACCAAATGCGGATTACTTCGGAGCTGATTCGTTCGTGTATCAGCTTCAGAGCACTAGTGGCTTAGTCGCCAACCAACCGACAACAGTCAATATCACTGTGGTTCCGGTAAACGACAGTCCGAGTGCGGTCAATAAGAATCTCACTTCCGGTGAAGGAGCTCCTGTTGTTATCGAAAGTTCGTTCTTGCTAGCTGGCAGCTCGGCTGGTCCCGCTAACGAAACTGCAGCACCTCCTGCAGGTCAGGGGCAAACTGTCTCGGTTGTATCGGTCGGAACAGCAACGCCTCCTGGATCAACCGTAACGCTTGATCCTGTTACCGGAAAGGTCACCTTCACCCCTGCATCCAAGACAACCACTCAAGGCACCTTTGTCTACACCATTCGTGACAATGGCAAATCGGGTACTGTCTCCGACAATACGATGACGGGCGAAGTTAACGACTTCAAAGAAATCTCAGCGGTTGTTACGATCGATTTCGTCCCTGTGAACGATGCCCCAGTCTTCACGCCTGGTGCAAATCCGATTACGGTCAACGAAGATTCAGGTTTGTACGATCAGGTTTGGGCAACCAATATTTTGCCTGGACCAGCGGATGACACCAGTGAAATTGGACAGATTGTGACCTTCGAATGCACCGCCGATCAACCGGGACTATTCGAAACTCTCCCAGCTATCGACGCGACCACCGGCAAACTGAGCTTTAAGCCTGCGGCCAACAAGTTTGGTACCACAGTTGTGACCATCATCGCTAAGGATAATGGATCCTCTGTCGCTCCAAACGTGAATGCCTCGGCTCCATATTTCTTGACAATCACCATCAATTCGGTCAACGACGTACCAGTAGCAAGCAACCACAACTACACCGTCTCGGAAAACGATCTACTTTCGATCAGTGCTCCGGGGTTGCTGGTCAACGCAACTGATGCTGACTTGCCGAACGATACACTCTCCAGTGTCGGTATCGGCACAACGAGTGCACGTGGTGGTGCAATCGTCGTGAACGCCAACGGCTCATTTACCTACGATCCTCGCTCGGTCGCTGCACTGCAAGCGATGATTGATGGCCAGAGTCTTGACGATTCGTTCACCTACTTCGTACGTGACGCAGCCAACGCCCAGAGCCTGCCTGCTACCGTGACGATTAAAGTTAACGGTGTTAACGACCCGCCAATTGCAAACAACAATAGCTTCATCGTTCCATCGGGTACTACTCAGGTTCTCAGGATCCTCGATAACGACACCGATGTTGATACAGCAATCAATCCAGGTTCCGTAACCCTGGAGCAGTTGCCAAGCTTTGGAACTGCGATCGTTAACGCAGATGGTACAGTTAGCTACCGACCTGCACTTAACTATCGCGGCACGGACACCTTCACGTATCGTGTACGAGACGTTCTAGGTGCGGTATCTAATATCGCAACTGTCAACATCTTGGTTAACGATTCGCCGGTGGCCAACAACGACCAGACCTACACGGTTCGAAACACCCCTGTCGATATCGATGTCTTGTTGAATGATCGCGACCCAGATGGAACCTTGGATCCAACCTCGGTGACCATCACGTCGGGCCCATCAACCGGCTCGGCTGTCGCACTGCCTAACGGTAAGATTCGCTTCACACCTGCGAATGACTTCGTCGGTACCGCAACTCTTACCTACACAGTGAAAGATAACGTTGGCACCGTATCGAATTCTGCTGAAGTTCGAATCCAGGTGATCTCGAGTTCTTACCAGAACCCAAGCAATCGACTGGACGTCAATGCCGACGGATTCATCACTGCAATCGATGCTTTGATCATCATCAACGACTTGAATCGCAATGGTGCTCGACCACTGGTTCCTGGTGCCTTCATTCCTCCTCCGTTCCTCGACACCGATGGCAACAACTTTGTCAACAGCATTGACATCTTACAGGTTATCAATGCTCTCAATGGTGAAGGCGAAGGTGAAGGCGGCATGAGTGCTGAAGGTGAAGGTACCGACTTCGAAGTCGAGTACCTTGGCGGAGGGCTCGTGACTCAGGCAACCGTTACGCCAATAAGCAGCCAGTCGATGCTAGAAACGATTGGCCCAGCGATGGTGCGCGACATTCGATCCAACCTGGATTCGATGGTATTCGGTACCAAGCGTAACTCGGGAGCAACTTTTGGTAACTTCGATAGCAATCAGGAAGATGGAGATATCGAAGATCTCTATGCACTACTGGCTGCCGGAGATGAAGACGAAGATCAAGCATCTGACGAGTTAATGGCCAATATTGATGATTTCCTCCTGTAAACTTTAGAGGAAAACAATCGTTAGTCGCATACTTGTGCGGCTGATCGAAACAACGAAGAGACCGCTGTTCCAGTTGCTAAATAGCTGGGACTGACGGTCTCTTTGCATTTGCCATCCCCATCAATAACGGCTATTCTCCAACGGAAAATAGAGAAGGAGCTAGATGGCTTCTTAATATGCTCTCCAACCAGCGGGAACAGTATTCGATGCGATGCGCCGTCTTCAGTACCAAAGCCTATGATCGACAGTACCTTAACCCTGCTGCTAAGGAAAAAGGACATGAACTTGAATACTTTGAAGTGCGGATGGGGCCTGCTACCCAAAAGCTTGCAGAAGATTTCCCAGCCATCTGCACCTTCGTCAATGATCCTCTCCCAGCGGAAACCCTAGAATACCTTCACGACCATGGAACGCGATTAATTACCCTACGCTGTGCCGGATTTAACCAAATCGACTTGAAGGCCGCCAAAAGATTGGGCATCGTCGTCACCCGTGTTCCAGCTTACTCTCCGTTTGCTGTAGCCGAACATACCTTGGCGATGACGCTATCGCTTTGCCGGAATCTACACCGAGCGTACCAACGAGTTCGTGATAACAACTTCGCCCTAGATGGCCTACTTGGCTTTGACCTACATGGACGTAACGTTGGCATTATTGGCACTGGAGCTATTGGCTCAGTAGCAGCAAAAATATTCCATGGCTTCGGTTGTCATGTACGAATGTATGACATTCACCACAATTCAGCCTGCGAAGGCTATGGCAGCTATGTCACTCTAGATGAACTCATTCGTACCTCCGACATCATCTCTTTACACTGCCCACTTACCCCAGCCACATTCCACTTGATCAATAAAGAAACCATCTCAAGCATGAAGAAAGGAATCATGTTGATCAACACCAGTCGTGGAGCACTGATCGATACCCAAGATGTTATTGATGGTCTCAAATCACAACATATCGGTGCCGTCGGCCTCGATGTCTACGAAGAAGAAGGAGATCTATTCTTCGAGGATCTCTCCAACAAAGTGATTACGGATGATGTCTTCTCTCGGCTGCTGACATTTCCAAATGTCTTGGTAACTGCTCACCAAGCTTTTTTCACTTCAGATGCTCTACAGGCGATCGCCCGCGTAACAGCAGAAAATCTCTCACAGTTTGAGAATGGCCAAACCTTGTCGAATCAAATCAGTTGTTAGAAATCAGCTACTGTAAGTTCAGCCTGATGCGAGCCTGTTCAACCCACGGACTATTTGGCGTTAACTCAATGAATCGTTGCCAATGCGCCAACGCTTCTCCACCGCGTTCTACCTCATCCAGAGTCTGAGCTAAATGAAAATGAACGTCTGAATACTCTTCATGTAACTCCAAAGCACCTTGGAAAACAGCAATAGCCAATTCCTTATTTCCCAATTCGGCAAGCACGCATCCTAAATTCGCGCGTGCTTCAACAAACTTGGTATCGATTTCAACAGCTACGAAATAACGCTCACAAGCCGCTGCTACTTCACCATTGCGATAAAGAAGTTCAGCCAACTGAAAACAAATATCGGCCGATGGTCCATCATGTGCCAGTATCAGGCGGTAAATAGAAATCGCTTCTACGATTTCACCATCCTCTTCCAATTCCGCAGCTTCATTGAGCAACTTTTCCCGATCGAAATAACTGCTCGCAGGAAGAGTTGTAGGTTTGGCATGAAGGCCCGGATAGTGGAGAGGAATCGCTTCTTCGATATTTGGCTCTGCCTGTTCATCTTGCTCTTCCAAAGAATCAAAATCGATTCTTAATTGCCCCCTTGGCTCTTTAAGCTTTCCCTCTCCTCTCAAGAGAACGTGCCGACCCTCGACCAATATCGATAGCTGGGATAATGGTCTCTCCGCTTCGGGATACAATTTAGCTAGCTGCACTAGCTGTTCTTCGATAACCTGCGGACTGGTACCCTGCGCTAATAACTCGGCAAGGCGTCGCGCATTGACAACTTCTTGAAAATCAAAATAGGGAAGTCGATGGATTTCCTTTACTGGCTTAATCAAACCAAGCCGCCGCCATCTGCGAATCTCTCTTACCGAAAGCTCCAAAAGCTGAGCTAACATGGCGGGAGTATAAAGCTGCCTTATATTTTGCTCGACATCCACCATCCCAAGGCGATGCCAGAACTCGGTCTCCGAAAGCAGCTCGGCCTCTCCTTGGTCAATTCTCTCACGAATCGAACTGGGCAAAAGGTTTTCGTCCGCCAAAGAAGGAAGAAGATCGGCACCAAGTACTACCCAAGATACCTCGATAGATATCTTCTCCAGAGGGATACCGCCATGATCGCGTACAACCTGCAACGCTTCTTTCTTGGTGAGACCACCAAGCTTGCCTACAAAAACGATTTTTCTTCCGGTTAAGGGAGAGTCTTTCTCCATCACCATGCAGTCCTTCACAGAATCGAAAGTACGCTCTACCAAGGGCCTTGAGGAATTTCGCTGGTTCGCAGCGGCCTAATCTTGGCTAATACCATACCACTGTGAGGGTCGCGTGCGAACCGGATGGATGGAAGTCCCTCCGGAGAAAGTGCCGAAATTACTGCCAACTTTTTCTTCAAAACCTCAGGATCGGTTGCCTCGTTAACCTCGAAGTGAACCGTTGTCTCCATTCGTGCTAATCGTGCCGCAGTGGTAAGTAAAATATGCTCTGACGATAACCAAGCAGGATCCAAACCATATTTATTACTCACAGCCACAGCCAACTGCTCCAGCGTTCTACCACGGGGCAGGAGAGTGTCTTCCGTCATTGGCGCCAATCCATGTTGCCAAGTTCCTGCCCAGTCAAAGGTGATTAAGCCGTCGACTTCCCTACCTGCAGCCACGACTACTTGTGAAACCGCGACTTGCTTATTGACCGGCTGCTGAAGTTTCTGCGTATTACCTACAATAGAAGCTGGAGCGGGCCAAGATCTTTGAAAAATATTCGGATCGTAGCTCGACTTCAGTGGCAGGCCACGCATGACGCGCAAGTGCTCCAGCACTTCCAAAAGTGCAAATTGCTGAAAAACATTTTTTTCTTTAGCTCCCCAATCAACTTTTCCATCGGTGATCTTCCAGCTCTCTTGCATGGTTGGCAAGAGCTTATCGACTAACTGCTTTAATGCGACCTCATTACATTTCTCAGAAAGCAGGTCACTTACCGTCCAGTCCTCAGGAAAATAACCAGTCGTCGCCTCGGGCTTGGCTGCAATTCGAACCAATGATTCCTCGGCGGCTATCGCTACCAATCCTAGTGGCTCAAGCATTGCCGAAAGCATATCACCGTAAGAAATACGCCCACTTTTATAGTTTATCTTTTGAGCAGGCAGAACATTGGCAGCGGCAACTTCATTCCAGGCTATTTCAATCCCCAAACCGGAAATCTGACTCCAGACTTCGATCACTTCAGCCAACGGACGATCCACAATTTCAATTCCCGCTAACTCCTCAGCTAAACGCTTTGCCGTCGGAATAGGTTTTTCCGCAGGAGGATGCAGCTTCTCTTTGGTCGTAATACTCAGTGATCCAATATCAGGATTTGGTTTCGCGACAGGAGCCTCTGTAACTGGTGTTTCGCTAACTCTTGTTTCCAGCGAGGGATCGAATACAGCTGCGAGTTTTAAAAGAGAATCGGGCAGTTGCTGACCTTTTCCTTGCTTTTCAGATTCATCTGGCCCTAGAGCAGGTGACTCACTTGGCTTCATTTCCTCGCCTGTTTTAGGCTCAGTGTCGGTCGATTTTTTTTCTTCACCTAAGTCCTTTGGCTTAGCATCTTGATCGATAACCTTACTGCCGGAGGATTCCTGAGGCAACTCCATTTGCGGAGCTGCATTGGTGGCTTCACCATCAGTGTCAGAAGTTGAAGGCTTGCTCTCCTTAGCCGGATTTTTGACCTCCGTCATCTCCTTGGCTTGATTGTCTTCGCTTTGCTGAAATAGCTTCTCAGTATCTGGAGGAATTGATTTATTTACTTGCGACTCGTTTTCAGAAACGCCAATCTGTGGTTGTTGGCCGCTTCCTTCGGGCTTCACTGGGTCTTCGAGTTTTACATCTCTCGGAGGATCTGCGGACAACTCGTTCGTCGAAGGCGTCTTGATGGTAGAGTCTGCGGAAGCAAGCTCCGACTTATCACTGCTGAGGGATTTAACAAACAAGGTGAACAGAACACCTGCGATAATACATCCCGACAGCGAGAGAAAAAATACAAGCAGTATTTGTCGGCGCATCCGCGCTCGGCTCGTCGTCCACTCCGATTGGGAAAGATTACTCCGATTCCAGTCGGCGGACGCCGGATTCGTATCGAGCGGTTGCTCGACAGTTGGGCTTGCCGGGGACTTACTCTCAACCTTTGAAGTAGCTCCCCCGATGCGAGGCTGCTGTTCAGAACCATCACTGCTTCGCTTTGAGGTGGCGACCGAATCCGACTTGAATCTCTGCCGACGACCTGCTTCTCCCTCAACCGCGACTCCCTCGACACTCGCTACGGGAGGTGCCAAAGATTCCTTGGTCACGGTTTGTGAATTTGCGGGTGTACCAACTGGATTGACGATGATCTTCGACGGATTTTCGACCATCACCATACCGGCGCATTTGGGGCAGGGAACAATCTGGCCGATGAGGCTTGAATTGCGCACCTTAATGCGGCTTTGACAGGTAGTGCAAACGATGGTGAACTCTTGCAAGACGCTACCTCATAGGCTCTAAATAGAACACCATACATTTTGGATTTTTTTCATGGCACGGTGAATCGCTTGACCGTTCGCGTTAGCCATACCTTAAGTGTATGCTAATGGGTGCTGGGATCAAACTGATCGGTGCTGTTTTCTTTTTATTCCACTCTTTCGGTATGCTTCGCTTTTATCGACCCAAGCGATCAGACCCAAATCATTTTTACCATGCTCAACTCGGACGCCGATGGATGGCTAGCCATTTTGCTACTGGGCATAATTCTGGGTAGTTGCGGCGCTCTACAGGCTTTAGTTGGTTTCGCCGCAGCAACCTTCGCGATCCCAATTTTGATGCTTTGTGGCTATGAGATGCCGGAAGCCCAAGTCATCATTATTACCGCGATGTTTCCCCAAAACGTGGTAGCCGTCTGGCAGCTTCGAAGTAATCTCAAAGTAAAGGACTGGGTAAAACCCGCCTTAATCCGACTTGCGTTCTTGCCTCTTGGTCTCCTCGTAATGAGTTGGATGCAAGAAAGCTCCAAGCCGATATTGCGGCCGGTGGTGGGAGCGGTAATGCTCGCCGCAACTCTTTCGCAATGCATCAGTTCTCCGACCAAAAAGGAAGAGAGCACAACAGGCTGGATGTTAGGGACATTTTCCCTAAGCGGTTTCCTGCAAGGATTATGCGGCATGAGCGGTGCGCCTCTTGTTCTCTGGTGCTACGCGCGCCCCTGGTCTCACGATAAAGTTCGAGCTCTTCTTTTCACGGTCTACCTAACGAGTTTCCTACCTCAGTGGTTACTGCTCTATGGACGCTTCGGATCAACCATACCTAAAGCAAGCTTACGCTCCCTGGCCGCTCTACCATTGATCCTTCTAGGCACCTATGTAGGTCTCAAGTTCGCTCGCCGCGTACCCGATCATGCAATCCGCCGAATTTCTTATGCATTGCTAATTCTTTTTGCTGCTTTTGAAATCCTTGCGCCATTGTTCTAACCGCAACGTTGTCCTCGCTCTACTGGGACGTCTTCGACCAGCGTGATGCTCAAGGTGCACCCATCAACGGAAGCATGTCGCGAGCCATCTGAATACCTGCAGGTCCTACGAGTACGACGAAGATACCCGGGAAAATGAACAAAACTAGGGGGAATATCAGTTTAACAGCTGTCTTAGCAGCCTTCTCTTCCGCGATCTGCTGCCGCTTCGTTCTCATCGCATCACTTTGGATACGCAGAGCTTGTGCGATGCTTGTACCAAACTTATCCGCTTGTATGAGCGTCGATCCGAGTGCACGTAAATCATCAACACCAGTACGGCTTCCGAGCTCCTGTAGTACTTGGCTTCGTGTGCGCCCCATTTGCAAATGCAAATTGCACAAGCCGAATTCCTCTGCGATGACCTTGTAGCTTTTCTTCATTTCTTCAGCAACTTTACGCATCGCTTGATCAAGACCAAGCCCAGACTCCACGCAAACGACCATCAAGTCAAGAGCATCCGGCAATCCTCGAAAAATCTGTAGTTTTCGGGCACTAGCCAGGTAATCAAGTACGAAATTGGGAAGCATCAATCCAATACCGGCAGACACAATCAGTGGCATCAGCGCACTTTCTGAAAAGCCTGTGATGATCAGGGTGATTCCTCCACCAAGCAAAAAGATCACAACCGTCGCCAGAACTCGAATCGAGAGAAACATGGCCACGGCATTATCTTTTCGATACCCCGCCTCGGTTAGCCGTTGACGCAACTTGTTGATATCCTTCTCCGTCTTTGGCTGGAGAGGCTTAGATAACTCATCCGATTTATTTTCCAGCAACTGCAAAAGTTGTTCGCCTCGCGTCTTCTTTGTTGCGGAGCGACCTGTTCGATTACGAATATCTTCTTTGAGAAATTTCAATCTCTGATCGTATCCCGAACCTTCCTCATTGAAGAATTGCAAGACCCACCAGGCCAACGAAGCAACGCCAATAAAGGCGGTAGCCATGATAATGAATTGAGTTGAATTCATGAGCTTTACCGATTCCTAAACTTGTACGTTGATGATTTTCTTAATCCACAGCGCGCCCAAGAACTGTAGTACCAGCGCACCTGCCATCAGCTTACGACCTGTGCCGTCATCGATGAGAACCATCGTGTAATCGCGATTCAGGTAATACATTACGCAGAACAATCCCGGCGCAAGCGCTAGCAACACGACACCTGAGAGACGACCTTCACCTGTCAACGCTTGGACCGTGCCCGCCAACTTGAACCGTTCGCGAATAAGTTTTGATAATTTGTCGAGGATTTCCGCTAAATCACCACCTGTTTGACGCTGTAACGCAACCGCAGTGGCAAAGAATCGCAAGTCTACGTTTGGAACACGCTGAGTCATCGTATCCAGTGTCTCTTCCAGCGGTACACCAAAGTTTTGTTCCTCAAAAGCTCTTCCAAACTCAGGCCCTAAGGGAGATGGAACTTCTTCGGCTACCAACCCGATTCCTGCCCCCAAGCTGTAACCGCTTCGCAAAGATCGACTGAGTAATTCCAATGCCTCAGGCAACTGGGCGCTGAACTTCGCTAATCTTCTCGCTCGAACTATCTTGAGCCAGAAAAGTGGCAGCATGGCGCCTAGTGGAATTCCGAAGATGGCGAATACGCGAGTAATTGGTACGATGCAAAGTAGAAGAGTTACCAACAACCCGATCGCCAAACAGATCAGCATGAACTTTCCGGGACCAACCGCCAACCCTGCTTGATCGAGGTTCGACTGAAGATTTCCGAATTTAGCGGCTAATTTATCTGCCCACGAAGTAGAACCTTCGAAGGCATCCGTAAGAGCATTTAGTGTTGATTCTTGCTCATTTCTAGAACGACGTGGCGATAAGGCCGATAATCGAGCCTCCGCATTAGATACTGGATCACGCTGAAACATTATCGCAACACTGCCAACTAATGCAGCGACACTAAGCATTACAGCGACTAAGATAATCCAGGTGTTCATTGACTTTATTCACTCCGCAGGCAGTACTGCATTATCCATTAAGCATTCATGATGACGCGTTGTCTGAACGCACTTGCTGGTAGCCGAATACCGGCGGCTTCCAGTCGAGGCATGAAGGAGGGCCGAACGCCCGTTGCTTCGAAATGACCGTGCGCTTTACCGCTACTATCGATACCATCCTGAACGAAGCGGAAAATATCCTGCATGACAATCGTATCCTGCTCCATGCCCACGATCTCAGTGATATGAGTCACCCGGCGCGGACCGCCTTGCAAGCGGTTAGCTTGGATCATTATTTGAACGGCGCTGGAAATCTGAGTTCGAATCGCCTTGATCGGCAACTCAAATCCCGCCATCATGACCATCGTCTCCAGACGAGCAACGCCGTCGCGCGGTGTATTCGCGTGAATAGTCGTAAGCGATCCATCGTGACCTGTGTTCATCGCCTGAAGCATGTCCAACGTCTCGCCACCGCGACACTCACCGATGATGATTCGCTCAGGACGCATACGCAAAGCGTTTTTCACCAAGTCGGTCGCCGTAACCGCTCCAGTGCCTTCAATATTCGGAGGTCGTGTTTCCAATCGCACAACGTGATCTTGCTGCAATTGCAATTCGGCAGCATCTTCGATGGTGATGATACGTTGGTCGTTTTGGATAAACGCGCTAAGCGTATTGAGCAAAGTAGTTTTACCGGAACCGGTACCACCACAGATCACCATGTTCAATCGAGCTTTGATGCAGCCTTCGAGTAACATCACCATTTCAGGAGTGAAGGCTTTGTAGTTGAGCAAATCCTCTAACCGCAAAGGCTTCGAACCGAAGCGACGAATCGACACCGCTGCTCCGTCGAGCGCCAACGGGGGAATAATGGCATTTACGCGGGAACCATCTTCCAAACGAGCATCGACCATCGGGCAGGTTTCGTCAACGCGACGACCTACTCGCGAAACAATTCGGTCGATGATTTGCATTAAGTGGCCGTTATCTCGGAATTCGACTTCCGACTTCTCCAAACGACCACGACGCTCCACGAAAATATTTTTAGGACCATTGATCAAAATATCGCTGATCGAATGATCTTTAAGAATCAACTCCAATGGACCGAGACCGAACGTCTCATCCAATACTTCTTCAATAAGCCTTTCACGCTCCGTACGGTTCAGCATCGTGTTCTCAGCATCGCAAAGATGCTCGACCACGACACGGATCTCGCGACGCAATACATCGCCCTTCATGTCGCCAACGCGACTCAAATCCAACTTATCAACAAGCTTAGAGTGAATTCGTCTTTTAATAAGATCGAACTCTTCAGCCTTGGATTGCTCAGGGCTACGAGTTGCTGCGCCAATCGACTTAATTGCCATCGTGACTGCCCCCAATCAGTGATGAAGATGTTTCTGCATGCATGACAACGGATCAGAGATAGCCCGAACTGGCAATCAATATTTACGTAATCCGCAAACTTAGAGCAGAAAGCACACAACCATACATCACTGTTAAGGAACAAGCCTAAAGCGCCGCAATGTTTCGATAATCCTTCATCTTGATGCCTAGAGACTAAAAGGATTATTTCGATGGTGACGATTGCAACGTTTTTAAGTGCACTTTACCAACATCAGCCATATATCCTCGATCATTGGCAGCCAGACTCTTTTTGAGATAGTCGATAGCCTTGGGCTTATCTCCCTGCAAATCAAACCATAGACCTAGATACAGATAACCGTAAAACTCCGCCTGCTCGCGACCGCTGGTTCCAGCAGTAAACTGGCTGATCGACTTCTCAACATCAGCCGGCGTAACTTCACCACGAACCAACTTGTAGATTTCCATCAAAGGGGGTCTGGCATCACCTCTAGATGGAATGATCTTCTTTCGCGCTGCCTCGATCGACTCCGCTTTGGCAAGACACAGAAAAAACCAAAAAGTATTTTCGACATCGTCGGGATTAACACGATGATGCTCTTCGAATTGATCTGCCCCATCTTTGAATCGCCCAACATAGTAGAGCGCAATACCTCGCTGCCAATTCTCAGCCTTTAGTTGAGGCCTCAACTCAACCACCTTATCGAAATCCTTCACGGACTTTTCAAACTCGCCAACACGAAATAATGTTTCAGCTCGCAACTGAAGTAGCGAAACATTATTGGGCTGTTTTCCGACAGCCACATCCAATTCGGCTATCGCCTCTGTTCCTTTACCCAGTGAAAGCAACTCGCTTGCCTTTACCAGCGTTGATTGAACAGCATCTTGCGCCCGAAGTGTCATAGAAGCGACGACAATTAACTGAACCGCACAAATCGAAACCAAACCCAAATTTTTTAATCGGCGTGACATGATCGCGATTACCTTTCTTGTCATATCCGTTTTTCATTCACACTGGCTTAGCGAAATCATCCAAGTGATCTCATGATGATGCTTGGCTACCAGGGAATCAAGCGTTACGATAAGCTGAATGGTATTTCGCATAAAAACAATCAGAGATTTCGCGTAAAAGTAACAAGAGACAACATTCGATATCGCTAATTTTTAGGAACTTTTGGCCCATGCCACGCCTCCTGATCCGAAATGCATCTGTCGTTTTCCCTGATCGCATCGCAGTCACCTCAGTGCTGTGCGACCAAGGTCGCATTGTCGCCATTGATGCGAGCCCCACATCTGCTGCCGAACAGGTAATCGAAGGTGAAGGCAAATTCCTTCTTCCTGGCATCATCGATGACCAAGTTCATTTTCGTGAACCAGGCTTGACCCATAAAGAAGATCTCCAGACTGCCTCTCTCGCATGCGCTGCAGGTGGAATTACCTCCTTTCTAGAAATGCCCAACACGAAACCGAGCGCAACGACTCGAGAGCTGGTTGAAGCTAAATACCAGATAGCAGCTCAAAAAAGCCATGTGAATTATGGTTTCTATATTGGAGCGTCAACCAACAATGTCGATGAGCTTCGCCAAGCAACAAATATTCCAGGCATCAAAATTTTCATCGGCTCAAGCACCGGTGATTTACTGGTCGACGAACAGGACGCCCTCGAGAGAATCTTCGCGGAAAGCACGCTCCCAATCTGTGCCCATTGCGAAGATGAGGCAACCGTTCGTTCTAATACGGAACGAATTGGAACTCCCCAGAGTGTCGCAGACCATTCTCGAATACGCGATGAAGCAGCTGCGGTGATTGCAACGAAGCGCGCGACCGATCTAGCCAAACGTCATAATCACCGTTTCCATGTGCTACATGTAAGCACTGCTGCCGAATTGCCAATCATCCAAAACCATCAACGCCTGATTACGGGTGAGGCTTGTGTCCATCACTTGCTTTTTTCCATCGATGATTACGCAAGATTAGGTACTCTTGTCCAAATGAATCCATCTCTGAAGACCAAGGAAGATGCCGAGAAGATTTGGATTGCCCTTCACAATGACACGCTGCAGGTGATCGCCACCGACCATGCTCCTCACACCTTGGAAGAAAAACAGCGGCCCTACCCGCAATCGCCAAGCGGTTTACCTGCCGTTGAAAATAGTCTTGCTCTGATATTGGACCAAGCCAATCAAGGCAAGTGCTCGCTGCTTCAAGTCGCTCACTGGATGAGCGACTCACCTGCGAGAATTTGGGGACTGGTCGGAAAGGGGAGAATCGCCCCAGGCTACGATGCGGACCTTGTATTGGTGGATATGGAGAAACGTCATACCATCCGCAATGAAGAGCAATTCACGAAATGTGGCTGGAGCCCATGGCACGGATGCGAATTAAAAGGTTGGCCTGTTGCCACGATCATCGCTGGAGAACTGCTATTCAAAGATGGCCAACTAGTCGGCAAGTCAATTAGCTCTAGACTACAGTGCGATCACCAACGTGGTGGATACTGGGCAACCTCTGATGGTATCGGAACGCGCTAATTCGACGACCGTCCATCTGAAATTGTGCGAAACGTGACCAAGACCGCTAGGGTATCGCGACCCCGCGACGCTGAGCTAAGGCTCGCATCGCGAACTCAAAGTATGGGAACGGTACCTTAGGATTGCGTCGAATTGACCAGGTGTAAACCGTATTGACCATGCTCCGCGAAATCTTGCCCTGATTGACCAACTGAACCACGTTAGAAATAAAGACCTTCTGCTGTGGAAACGCTACCCTCAACCCGTTGATCAACTGCGTTTCCAGTGCTACCTGCCCTCGGCTTGATCGTTCCGCTAAATTGCGCGAATTGGATTCCTGCCCTGAGACCTTACCACCAGAAACACCTTGCATCAGCAAAGCAACCGACACGACCGCAACGACCATAGCCCAGACGAAGTTTCGTTGAGTCTTATTTAGACGCATGTCCGACTTCCTTGTACACGACCATCCATGGGGACCACAAACATGCGACCCCATGAGCTAGCGATCCAAAACCTGCTGAAAGCAGCATGAAATATTTTTTGCCGATGGGTGATTAGCAAAATCTTTCAATTCGCGTCAATATCATTTCTTTTTCAAAATCGATTAACTCAATATCGCGTTCTGTTCAGTGAAAAGATTTTGCTAGCTCTATCAGTACTATTGAGAACACTGTTTCCAGAAAGGGGAAAGGCTCTAGCAGAATCAACGAAGCGCAGCGCACTGTTGTAACTCATGGTCGAGCGTTCGAAAAATCAAGCGTTCTTGACTACCACAAGTCAACGGGAGGTGGGGAATAGGCCTGCCACAAAAAGCACCGCTAGAAATTAACTGGTTGGCGATTTTTTAGCGCCTCGAGTTGCACGCCGCAATTCCTCTTTAGCACCTCGAATGGACTTGAGACAATTCGGGTTATCCGCCTGACCAGTTAGCTCATACAAAAAACGACTGGGAAAAGTGGGACGAAGCTTTCCCCATTTCATCCGCTGTAAGGCGACCGACAAAGTCAATTCATCCTGCGCGCGCGTAACTCCCACATAGCACAAGCGACGCTCCTCATCGATCTGCTCGTCGACATCGCCAATGCTCCGCCTGTGAGGCAGCAATCCTTCTTCCATACCAACCATGTAGACAATCGGAAACTCAAGCCCCTTCGCACTATGCAAGGTCATCAAGGATATGGCATTACGAGCCTTCTCTTTTTCTCCCGATCCAGCAAATTCGCGTCCCGACAGAGCTACTTCATCGAGGAAACCAGACAGCGAAGGCTCGTCAGCTTCTGATTCATATTCCGCGACTGCGTTGATCACTTCTTCGATAGCAGCCAATCGATTCTGCTGCTCTTCAGCCTCTGGGTAAAGTCGACGTACTTCAGCCTCATAACCGATTTCATCAATAAGACGACGCACCGCATCCGTCAAAGTCTCGTTCTCGCTTCGCTTTGAATAACGCTCTGAGAGCGATTTTAATTGAGCGATACCTTTTTTTGCTGCTTCAGGAAGGCTCCCGACAAGGTCTGGAAACTCCATCGCCTCCCAAACACTTTTTCCTTCGCTTACTGCACGATGCAATAGAGTTTCAACACTCTTAGCACCCAGTCCCCGCGGAGGCACATTAATAATACGAAGCAATGCCACTTCATCGCGTGGCATTTCAACCATACGAATATAAGCCAACAAATCCCGCACTTCCTTGCGATCAAAAAACGACTGGCTTCCCATTAACATGTAAGGCAGTCTTGCTTTTCGCAATTCGGTTTCAAAAACACGTGGTTGCTCGTTGGTTCTGAAGAGAATCGCAAAATCTTTTGGTTCCCATTGACGATCTTCTAAACGCTGCGCGATCTCTGCAGCAACTCCCTGAGCTTCTTCCAGTTCTGTCTTAAATTGCAATACCCTAGGTAACTGCCCCTGCCCCCGAGCGGGCTTAAGCATTTTGTCATGTCGATGCTTGTTGAAGACGATCAAACGATTCGCCATCGCAAGAATGGCTCCCGTCGATCGATAGTTCTCTTCTAGACGCACAACCTTTGCATCAGGCCAATCCTTATTGAAATTCAAGATGTGCTGAACCTCAGCACCACGCCAACCATAGATCGATTGGTCGTCATCTCCCACGACACACAAATTGCGATGCCCCGAACTCAAGTGCTTGATAATGCGATACTGCGATCCGTTGGTGTCTTGATACTCGTCGACGAGCACATGATCGAACCGACCAGATTCAATCTCACAAACCTCTTGATGCTCCGTCAGCAACCGTTCGGTACACAACAGCAAATCGTCAAAGTCAAAGGCACCACAAAGCTTCAATGCTTGTTGGTATCGACGATAAGCGGCGGCTGCCAGATGCTCCTTATCACTTCGAGCAACATCAGCAGCTTGCTCGGGATGCACAGCACCATTCTTCCAACGACTCAGCACTGACAATAAATCACCTGGTCGCATCGTCTCCGAATGCACCCTGAGATCTCGCAGCACCTGTCTCGCCACACTCTCCTGATCCCCGCGATCATAGATAGTAAACTGAGAAGGATAACCTAGTTTCGGCGCATGCCGCTTTAAGATCTGTACACAGCAGGAATGAAAAGTCCCAATCTGCGGCTTAGGGGCTTTCTTGCGACCACCACCGCGAGCGCCAGTACGCTTGCCTCCTCCTAGTTCCGCCGCAATTCGATGCTGCATTTCCAAAGCAGCTTTGTTGGTAAACGTCACCGCCAAAATACGGTCGGGCTGAATACCATTTTGAATTAGCTTCCCAATACGTACCGTTACCACTCGGGTCTTACCCGTTCCAGCTCCCGCCAGAACCAGAAGAGGGCCCCTAAGTATATGTACAGCCTCATTTTGGGCTTGGTTCAAACTGCTCGACATCCCTGATCCTCTCAATTCAATCGACTCTCGATCCTAAGCGCCCAGCTCGATTCAACCAAGCCCCTCCTCCCGAAAGTCTTCACGAAACCCTCGATTGCCTGTAGGATGTCTTTGCAGCAACCGTAGCAATTGGTACTCTACTACTCTTAAGATTTTCGTCTCCTCACGGTCAGTTGTTTCAGCTAACCAGGAGACGTGCTGACTGGATGGCAAAACAGACGGTTGAGACAGGTTGGGAGGCTCCCCTGGTTGGGGCCATTCCCCCCGGCTGTTAAGCTGCCCGATAATCAAGCAGTCGAATCGATCACCGACCTTCGTATTTCATCAGCCTAAAAGCGCTCAGGAGAATGCCCACCATGGCAAAACCGCACCGTCAACTCAAGAAAGCCAATCATGGCGCCCGCCCTGCCAATAGCAAGGCTCGCAAGTCAAAACGTAAGAAGATTAAGACCTAACAGGTTCCGAGGCAATTTTGGAGTGGCCTTGAACGACTCCACTTGGCAGTGCTCTCCTTCTGCATTACGGGAAACTTGAATCGTGGCTGATAAAGATTACATCGTCGACCCAGCTTTGCTGGATTGCAACCATGTGATTGCAGATATCCACGAGATTCGTAAACACAATCCGCAGCGTTTTGAAATGGAACAGCTGACGGCAATTATTTACGAAGATCTCGAGAACCACGTGTGCGGAGGCTACAAGGACATTACTCAAAACGAATTCTGGGCCCGGGGGCATATGCCTAATATGCCCCTGATGCCTGGCGTTATGATGCTCGAAGCAGCCGCTCAGATGTGTAGCTACTTCGCGATGAAATACGATCTGCTGGGGGCTAAAATGGTTGGCTTCGGTGGACTGGAAGATGTTCGTTTTCGAGATCCCGTTATCCCGGGAGACCGCCTTATTGTCGTTTGCGGAATGACTAAGCTTCGCAGAGGAAGAATTGTCGTCTGCCGTTTCCAGGGAATTGTTCGGGGAAGTATTGTCGTGGAAGGCATCCTTAAGGGAATCCCTATTCCCGTGGACATTGTCCACCAACAACTGACTAAGCTTGAAGCAAAGCCCTAAGCCTAAATCACGCCCGCAATTTCAAAATTGCTTCAGACTGAATTCTGCGGCCAAAATATCGAGATGCTTGCATCACCTCAAAGCCAAGCAGCAAGAAGAGTAGGCAGCAAATCTTAATGCCGTCCGAACCAGGTAATTCGCTTTCGGTGCACTCGACCTAAGTCACGATAAAGCAGCCACCGGCAACTGCTTCTCACCAAGCAATGCTTGCTCATCAAACCCGCGCCAAAGTTATCTGGCGATTGCACCTTTTCAAACCTGTTACCGCGGGCGTTTTCCACCCGCGGTAACCACTCTCTCATAGCAAAGCCTGTGGGTTGATTCGACAAAATCAATTCAGCTGCTGAGCACCTTCGTGCCCCGCTTTTGCCAAAGCTTCGATCGCTGCCTTCAGATCGAAATCACCGGAATACTTGACCGTTACTTCGGGTTTGTCGATGGTATCGGCATCAACTTGCTTGGCGAGTTCGACACCAGCAACTCCCGGTTGGCCTTCCAATGTTTCTTTCACAGTCGGCCAGCAGCCGTGAGGGCAGGTCATACTGGGAACCTTAAGCACAACTGTAGATACAGCGACTTCGGTTCCTTCGCTGGCCACTTTTTCCGTCTGGGTCGCTTCAGCGGCGACAGGTTTGGAGGCCCCCGAATCTACCTGACTTCCACAGCCCACAAATACAGACAAGCTCAACATCAAACAGCTTACAAAAATACGCATGGAAACAACTCCTCTTCAGATTACGACTTTCGACGCCGAAATTTACTTTTCAAAGATTCAATCGAGCTGGCTAGCCAGCGCACATCCTCTTCATCATTGTACACGTAAAATGACGCGCGCGTGCTAGCTGCGATTCCAAAACGTTTATGGAGCGGCATGGTACAGTGATGCCCTGCCCTCACCGCAACTCCATACTTATCCATTAAGTAAGCGATATCATGGGCGTGAATTCCGGCAAGTGTAAAGCTGAATATCCCAGCCTTTTGTTCGGGCCCAGGGCCAAATACTTTTAGCCCCTCCATTCCATCCAGGAGACGATGTGCCTCCTGAACTAACCGCCTCTCGTGCGCAGCGATATTCTCCAGGCCGATATTTTGGACGTATTGTAGGGCTGCCTCCAAACCGATCGCTTCAATGATTGGTGGCGTTCCCGCTTCGAATTTCGCGGGTAATTCAGCGGCCTGGAAGCCATCATTCCACACCCGTGAAATCATTCCTCCGCCACCCAGAAAAGGAGGACTCGATTCGAGCAAATCCAACTTTCCATATAGCACGCCGATTCCAGTCGGTCCCAAAACCTTATGGCCACTGAAAACAAGAAAGTCTGCTCCCAAAGCTTGAACGTCCACCGCTTGATGCGGAATCGCCTGCGCAGCATCAACAACGACAACAGCTCCAGCGCGATGAGCCATTTCCGTCAAACGCTCAATCGGATTAATAGTTCCCAGTACGTTACTAACGGCAGTCACCGCAAATAACTTCGGCTTCAACTCCAAACACTGCTGAAAGTGCTCAATGTCTAACAACCCCTCATCGGTCACTCGTACAAGTTGCGTCTTGGCCCCAACTCGCTTAGCCAATTGAAACCATGGCACAAGGTTGGCATGATGCTCCATCTCGGTAGCTAAAATCAAATCGCCCGACTTGATGTTCGCTTCCCCCCAAGTGTGAGCAATCGTGTTGACCGCTGCAGTGCAACCAGCTGTGAAAATGACGCTTTCAGTTTGCGGAGCATTGATGAACTTCGCGACAGTCTTCCTGGCCGATTCGTATCTTTCCGTCGAAGCTTCGCTAAAGCTATAAATTCCGCGATGCACGTTGGCGTAATAACGCTGCATGCAGTCGACCATCGCATCGATCACGAACTTCGGCTTTTGTGTCGATGATGCGTTATCGAGAAACACCAAGCGGCCTCGATCACCTGAAATCTGCTGTGCGGATCCAGCAGCAACAGCACCCGCGGCTTGGGAAGATGACTCCTGATTCAGGATTGGGAAATCGGACTTGATTCGCGCTACATCGAGGGGATGAGCTGTCATGGTAATCGTCAATTCTCTTCACCTAAATTAGGGCCGCCAAAGGACGAAGATGAGCTGTCCTGTTCGGCGATCGGGGAATGAAACGCAGCCTGTAAAACTCGCCACGAAAGAAGGCAACACTTTTGGCGATTGGGAGTCAGTCGAGGGCCGAACAGCTTCAGCATGTCCTCAGCCGAAAACTTCTTTACCTCCTCAACCGATTTTCCTTCAACTGCTTCCATTAACATCGATGCCGAAGCCTGGGAGATGCAGCAGCCTTCTCCTTCAAACCATGCCTCTACCACTTTGCCATCAGGGTTCACCCTAAGCTCAACGGATATAACATCTCCGCAAAGGGGATTGTTTCCCTCGTGATGATGAGTCGCATGCTCACAATGTCCACGGTGGTAAGGATCTTCATAATGATCCAGCACGTGATCTTGATAGATCTCTTCGTCTCGGCTCTCAGACATTAGTCCCCAACCTGTCATCATCTCTGCAATGGTAAGAACATCAAAGTGCGAGTTTGCTTGGCCGCTGAAATGCTATCCGCTCCAAATGCCGACTGCGCGAATGCCCCAACGAGACTCTTTCTGCTCTGGTTTATTTTCAACCACTCTCCAGCGACCTGGACTCGTTTAGCAAGGGTCGGTCGCCGCGAAAAAAAGAGACGTTGGTTGCTACCTAATACAGCAAATCTAGCACTACCTTGTTCAGTGTAGGTCGACCGGCCCAAACCGACAAGGAGAGCCATAAAATACAAGGAAATTGTCGATTTCGATTTAGTATTTCCCCTCCGCTCCAAACCAGGATTGCTCTGGACACTAATCTTGACACCTGCTAAAGGCACTTCGGCCGGAGTCATTTCGGACTTCAACAGAGAACTTTTTATGCCGTACGGACTTTACCTATCAGCCGCTGGCGCCAACGCGCAGAGCCACCGCTTGGATGTTCTAAGCCATAATTTGGCCAACGTGAGCACCCCAGGCTTTAAACCACATCTATCTATTTTGAAGGCCCGCGATGCCGCTGCGATAGAAAATGGTGAGGTAATGCCGGGCCTCGGAGGGATCGACGATTTAGGTGGTGGTGTCGCCATTCAGCCTAACTTGACTCAATTCACCCAAGGTCCCATCCGAGCAACCGGTACCGATACCGACTTTGCGATCAATGACAAAGAATCTTTCTTCGTTGTAAATCGTGACGGACAACAAATGCTCACTCGAGCGGGGAACTTCCTCTTCAACCGCCAAGGACAACTGGTGACCGAGAGTGGCGATCCCGTCTTGAGTACCGATGGAAACCCAGTCACGATCGATCCCACCCAACCATACACCGTGACCGGCGAAGGAGACATTCAGCAGCAAGGTGCTCGACAATCCCTGATGCTCGGACGCCCCTCTGCGATCGGCGATCTGACTCGGGTTGGTGACAACCTCTTTCGTCCACTAGGTGAATTCGAGCCGGTACTACCCGACCAAAGACAAGTTATGGCGGGGCACCTAGAACAATCTTCCATCCAACCCACGGCAGCGATGATGGAACTGATCGAAGCTTCCCGAGCTTACGAAGCCAACATCCATATGATTCAAAACCAAGATCAAGTGATGGGAACCTTAATCAGTGGTGTGCTGCGAGACTAACCACTGAATAACCTAAAAAGCATCACCACCCAATAACTAATCGAAAGCTAACGAAGGATCGTTAGTTGAAAAAAGGAGTTTTCATCGATGAGCGTTCAAGCTTTATACACTGCAGCCACCGGCATGGATGCCATGCAGACCAAACTCGATGTGATCGCCAACAACTTAGCTAACGTGAGCACAACTGCTTTTAAACGTGATCGCGCTAACTTCGAAGACCTCCTTTACAGAAACCAGGTTTACCCGGGGATGATGGATAATAACCAACAGCCCACCGCCGTAGGTACCCATATCGGTTTAGGTACTCGTATCACGAGTGTTCAGATGGATCATCGGCAGGGTACACTCCAGCAAACAGGTCGCGAACTCGATATTGCCATCGAGGGCCGTGGCTTTCTGCAGGTCACAGATCCAGCCACCCAGACGATTCAATTTACTCGCGCTGGCAACCTAAATATCAACGCCAACGGCAACCTTGTCATCGGCTCCGCGCAAACCGGAAGGCTTCTTGAACCCCCAATTCAAATCCCTCAAGATGCCAACGCAATCATCATTAATCCTAACGGAACAGTCATGATGCGTCGTAATGGCAACGCTCAGTCGGAACAGGTGGGGCAACTACAACTCGCTCAATTCATTAATCCTGACGGTCTACTGAAACTGGGCGAAAACCTTTACGCTCAGACTGACGCCTCCAGTGCCCCGCTACTGGCGAACCCTGGTACCGATGGCGCCGGAATTATTCGACAAGGCTCCCTTGAAGCCTCAAACGTAGAACCTGTTACCGAGCTGATCGATCTAATCACCACACAACGCGGGTTTGAATTGAACTCCCAGGCGATTCAAGCGGGTGACCAGATCATGCAGCAGATCAATAATCTACGTCGTTTCTAATCATCTTCGGCACCAACTAATTTCATTTCTTTGACACCAATCATGAAGATCAAAAGTTTTTCGCCTACCCCAGTTCCAAATCGCTTGTCATCAAGCGGTGTAACACTGCGCAGTTTTGGCCTAAGACTTTATTCCACTCAAGTTGTCTTTCACAAAAACAACTTCCTTTACACTCTTCTCTGCCTTGTCCTAGCTCTCGCTCCACAGCTACTCGCTGATGAACCACCAAAGCTAGCACTGCGGTTCCGCGAACAACCAACATACGAGGGAAACCTTGTTCGACTCGGCGACATTGCCGAAATCAATGGCGATCAGGAATTGGTCAAGCAGTTCGCACAAATCCCATTGATCCCGTCGCCTCCTCCGGGTGTCGATTATCGTTGGCGAAAAGATGACGTTTTACAGCATCTGCGACTGCGCGGCATTGATGTCGATCAATTGCGATGGCTCGGCTCCACCGAAACCATTTTGAAGGCACCCGCGGAGATGTTGGAAATCCCGGCAACCAATTCGAAAATGGCACCAGCATTCGCAGATGCCAGAACTACCAAGCAGGCCAAACAGAATCTCACAGATGCCATCAATCGATACATTTCTCTACAGACTCCAGGCACAATGCCATTGAAAGTTGAATTCGATCTTCCGATAGCTCACGTCAATACTCTTTTCCAGCGCAAAAACATAAAGGCTCTCGGAGGTGGCAATAGCCCTTGGCTGGGTAAACAGCAATTTACGGTACGCCTTCAAGAGAAAGACAAAATCATCGATGTCGTCGTAGATGCGGAGATCTCACCACCGGAATCCTACGTTGTATCCGTTTCCGCATTACGAAAAGGACAGGTTCTACAAGCTTCCGACTTGACAACTGAGGTCATTCCTCAAAACAGCAATAACACAACTACTGAAACGACGGAGGATCCTCAATACATTCTTGATCCCAAACAAATTATTGGGAAACAACTTCGCCGAGCCATTGGTAAAGGACTTCCAATTCGCGCTATCGATGTGGGCGAGCCGATTGTCGTCACCCGTAATCAAATCGTTCAGATTCAGGTCATCTCAGGTGGCATCACTGTAGAGACCATGGGCCGCGCAATGACCGATGGTGCCATTGGTGATCTCATTCAAGTGGAATCGGTCGCACTACCTAATAAGAAAAAGCTTCAAGCGGTTATAAAAGATGCGAATACTGTTCAAGTTGTAGCAAATTCAACCGGCGCCTTCACGCGTTAAACAAACCGATAAACGACCGCGAAGAACTTACTAAGACGGAAATAATTCACATGATATCGAGATACCAATTCCAATCTGGTTTATTATCCCTGCTACTATCCACATTCGTGATTTGGTTTGGCAGTCTACCACTGCATGCACAGAACTCGAGTCTATTTCAACAACCGGCATCGATCGCCAGCAATCAAATGCTGGATCTCGACAAGGCTTCTTGGACCTATGTCCCGCCGACTCCATCACGAGTGTTAAAAAAACATGACATCATCAGTATTCGCGTGGATGAACTTGCAAGAAGCTTAGCTCTCGGTACTGCTAGTTCTCGAAAGAATGGCGTTTATGATGCCGTTTTACAAAACTGGGTCGCGCTCAACGGCTTGTCCAAAGCGGAACTGACTCCCCAAAGCCTTGGGGATCCAAGGATCACTGGCCAGACGAATCAAACACTCAGAGCTAACTCCGATATGGAAACCCGCGAGTTACTAACCTTCAACATTGCCGCTGAGGTCATAGACATAAAACCCAATGGAGTTGTGATGCTTGAAGCGAGAAAGTCCATTTCCCTCAATGATAACACCTTCGAAACAACTCTCACTGGACTCTGCCGTTCTGATGACATAGGTCCTGATAACGTCGTCCTCAGTCGCGACTTGCTTGATCTCAACATTTCAAAGCAGGATCGTGGACATGTGCGTGATGGCTACAAACGCGGCTGGTTTACTCGTTGGCTTGCGGAACTGAATCCATTCTAAAACTAATGCCAACGGAAAAAACAATGTACCGTCGATCCCTAAAATTCCTTAACTACCTTTTCATCGCAGCTGTTCTCTGCCAAGTCTCTGTTGTTTTTGGACAACAGAAGATTGCAGATATATGCCGTATCAAAGGTCAGGAAGAAAATACAATTCATGGTCTTGGACTTGTTGTCGGGCTTAAAGGAACTGGCGACGGAAAAATGCGTCCTACTGCACGTTCCCTTGCTCGAATGATGCAGCAGCTTGGTGGCCAAGTTTCCTCGGATATCCGCGGCAACTTACTTATTGACGATGTTGATGATGCAGCGAATGTCGCCATGGTGATGGTAACTGCCACCATTCCACCAGGCGGAGCAAGACAAGGGGACAAATTGAATTGCCAAGTCAGTGCAATTCACGCCAAGAGCCTCGCTGGAGGCGTACTAATGCTCACGCCGATGCTCGGCCCACGCGCCGATCGTCCCCAAGTGTTCGCCTTAGCCCAGGGCCCTATCAATATCCCAGACTCTAGTTTCCAAACCTATGGAACCGTGAATATGGGACTCAAAATGGAAGCAGATATCACTAACGAGTTTGTTCACAATCGCAAACTCACCCTGATTATCGATAGCGACCATAGTAGTTTTTCCACTGCTGCTCGTATCGAGGAAGCAATCAACAACTTCAACTCAACTGGCATCCAGAATAATGGAAATCAAGGAAGCTATTCGAATTCCCTGATCCTGGCGAAAGCCATCGATGCTTCTCAAATTGAAGTCACCCTCCCATCTCAGTACCTAGAAGCACCAGTCAAATTTGTCGATTTGCTACTGGAAATCGAACTCCCATTGCTGCGACCTGCCAATCGAGTGGTAATCAGCGAGCGTGACAATGTGATCGTTATTGGAGAAGATGTTTACATCGCACCTGTCGCGATCAGTCATAACAATATTTCGATCAGTTCCGGTACACCCATCAAATCGTTTGTAGGCTTCGACGCCAACACCGGAAACCAACCGAACGCCAAACTAAAAAGCCTGGTCGATGCTCTCAATGCACTAGACGTTCCCAATCAAGATGTCATCGCCATTATTCGATCGCTAAAACGACGCGGTGCCATTTATGGAGAGGTTATCATTAACTAAGGAAGCCATTATGGAAATACGCTCATCCTCTCCATTTCAGACAAATCAACTGCTAAACCGCGATGCCAATTCACTCCGCGAACAACCTCTCGAAGCTAGAGGCGTATCAGGCGATAAAAATCAAGCTGAACTAAAAGATGCTTTTAGCGATTTCGTTGGCCAGACATTTTATGGCCAAATGCTCGCTTCACTGCGTAGTACAGAAGGTAAGGTCGCTTACATGAACGGCGGAAGAGGGGAAGAAATATTTCGCGGCCAACTCGACCAAGTCATCGCAGAAAAGTTGAGCGATGCGACCGCTTCACAGATATCCGACCCTATGTTCGAACTTTTCCAACTCCAGAAACAGTATTGATCTCGATCAATAATCGATGTGTTTTGGCGTCACTTTAAAAACCAATTGAGGACTGGATTTAAAGAAACCTTTCCAATCGACACTATCACCTTCCAAACAGGCAATGGTCGCAGTGGGCACATCAAGTTGTTTATCTGAGTAGTGATTGAGCAAATCCTGCAACCCGGGATTATGACCGATTACCATAAGACAACTAACTGAAGAATCTGCTTCTCCTACGATCGTCATTAACGAGGCCGTCGACGCGTGGTAGAGACCTCCAACGTATCGAACTGGTGGCTGAGAAGGTAAGGCTTCCAGCATCAATCTCGTCGTTTCAATTGTCCTAATGGCCGTACTACACAATATCAACTCTGGCACTGGACCATGCGTAGCTAACCAGAGCCCCATCTCAGGTGCAGCCTCTAGTCCTCTCTTAGCCAAGGGCCGATCATGATCCGATAAATGAGCATTATCCCAACTGCTCTTGGCATGCCGCATCAGCAATAATTTGCGATGAATCGTATGCATATCTACCTACCGTCGATTAAATAAAGTCCCCTGAAACAACTCCGGCGGAAGACTTCGAATATGAAGATCCCTCTGCCCAAACGGTATTTCGATACCATGCTCCGCAAAGGCACGATAGATCTGAGTATGCAAATCATGAGTCGTTGGTAGCCTCGCCGCAACATCTGCCACAAACGCTCTCACACAAATGGTTAAAGAAGAGTCCGCAAATCCTTCAAATGTCACCGTAGGTTCGGGATCTCGCAGGATACTAGGGTGCTTTCTTACGATCTCTTGCACCAAACGAACGGCCAAATCGGTATCCGTTCCGTAGGCGACTCCCACTTGGACCACCAATCGATTGGTACCATCCGAAAGCGTCCAATTGAGAATACGCCCAGTAATCAAATCCTTGTTGGGTACAATTAGTTCCTTACGATCCCAGTTCACAATGGTCGTGGATCGCATTCGAATGCGGGAGACAACCCCTGAAGTATCTCCAATCGTAATGACGTCTCCGACACGGATGGGTTGTTCGAAGAGGACTATAATCCCGCAAATAAAGTTCGCAAAAATCTCCTGCAATCCGAAACCTAAACCGACCCCCAACGCAGCTACTAGCCATTGTATAGATGACCACCTTAAACCTAGCGAGGAGAGTACGAAAATCATTCCGAGCAACAAAATGGCGTAACTCGAAATCGATGTGATCGCGTAGCGCATCGCTTTGTCGAGCGGAAGATTCTGCAGCAGAGCGATCTCCATCAAACCCGGTAGATTGCGACTTGCGATAATCGTCAATACGATCACCGGAATGGAAATCACAATGTTCGCTAAAGTAATCGCAACACGATCATTGGGCGTTGCACCCTCGACCGTCCACAATGGTACTCCTTCCAACAAGGTTAATGCAGGAAGCACTCCTTTCCAAATAATCGCTAAGCCAACGATTCCGCAGACGAACAAACAACTTGTCACCAATCGTTGAGTTTGTGCATTGATGGCCGCGATATCCATCGCTTCTTCATCAGCAGAAGAGGATGTTAAGGTTTGGGAGTCCTTACGAGTCGCCTCCTCTAAACGCATTCTCGCCTGATGAATCACCAACTTCCTTCGACTCAAAAGCAACCAGCGCATCAACAATCCATGTACGACCACTAGACCAATAAGAGTCCACATGGTGGTGTGCAAACTCAACGTAATCCGCTCTGCCGTGTAATGAAAACCGATAAAACTCAGACCCGCCATCACCAGCGGCACAATCACCATCAGCGGATACCACACATATTTCAAACGATCCGCCCAACCACCTTGATGATTCATAAGGTAAGAACTTAAGACACCATTGCGTAAACGAAAGACGCGAGCAAGAAATATCGACAAAAGGAACATCAGCAGAATGAAAAGCATACGACCGATAGATTCATCTCTTCGAGTCCCCGCCATTTCGTCAAAAAACACAATAGCTATGACCAAAGGTATCCCTAAATCTAACCACCAGCGAAGATTGATACGGAGCAAATCGGTTGCTCCCTTGGGCCATTGCAAATGACTGATCGCTAAGCCATGAGGTCGACAAATCTGCCTTAACAATTCCAATGAAGCTAAGAATCTTCCACCCGCCAACAATCCTTCCCCCAGCGAAACAACAAAGTAATTATCAAAATTCGCTAGCGTTAACCGGTAGCCTAGAAACAAAAGAAGCAAGGGAAAGGGAAGTGCAATTAAAACTGTAAGCACGACTGCGACCAGAGTTGGATAAAAACTAACATTCGCCCTACGACCAACTTGCTCGCTGACGATAAACAATTTCCTTCGCATGCTGCTTTGATAAAGTAACAAAGCAATCACAAGGCCGAGCAATCCAAAATACTGCCAAGGTTGGCTTCGCAGATCTCCCCACAAGTAGTCGTAAACCAAACGCCAATTTTTGAAATCGACAAAGTACTTGAACGCTTGCCAAGCATTGACAAAGTCTGACTTGTCCAACGTCTCACTACTGCGTATCCATAAAATATGTTGATCGATAAAGTTTCTGTACTGTTCTCCTAATCTGGCAAGTCGCTCTTTCGCATCTGCCAATTGCAAGAGATCGTTGTAATATCCATCCGCTTCCGCCCGCATACCCGAGAGTAACTTCGATTCTTTATCGAGAATCTCCGTTGTCTTACTAACCACCTCATCGGTCACCTCTTCGGGCTGCCCACCTATTTCAGAGAAAATCAGATTGCGATCGCGCTCCACAGCGGCCAATGTTTCAAGTCGATCCTCCAACTCGAATAACAAAGCATCCGCAGTTTGCATTTCATTTTGATGCTTGCTGATTTGACTGCGAAGCCGATTGGGTTCAGGCAACTCGCCCCGCTGCTCTCGGAGGATCAATCCTAACCAACTATTGAATCCACCAAGATCGTTACTTCCCTGAGGCTTGATCCTATTCTGCATTTTTTGAAAGCGATCATTCAATTGCTCGAAATCGGATTTAGAACTAGCCAACTCGCTCTGCAAAGCAACACGCTTCCTGGTCAATTCGAGCCACTTTGTAGAACGCGTCAAAAGACTATCCGCCAATGGATGAAGTATCTCAGGAGAATTCTCCCGCAAGAGCTTTGCTTCAGCCATCGACAACTCGATTCCTAATTTCCGTCGCTTGTTGATGACCTCCGCCAGTCGCTGAATCTCAGCTGTCAACTGCGTAACCTTTTGCTGCGCCTCATCCCGCTTCAGAGGCCAAAGCTCGGTTTCAGCATCGTAAGCTCTTTGCTCCTGCTCTATCGCTGCGATCTCGACAATCACTCTTTCTCTTTGCAATCGCTGAAGGACCGTCACTGCTTCTTTAATCAGAGGATCCACTGGATCGTTGGTAACGAGTGGCTTTTCTCGTTCCATAGAATCAAATTTTTCGCGCAGAGTGGCCAATAGGTTAGGCAAGTCCTTGCGCCGATTATCGCGCTGATTGATTGTCTCCTCCGCTTTCGTTTTCTGACTGCTGGCATTCTGTAGCTCGCTTTGCAATGTCTGCAATTGACGCTCAAGCTCAGCTAGCTCAATCCCCAAACTAAGGTTCGCTCCAGGGATGATCTTGGCCACTCGTTCAGCGGATTCCTTTGCTACTTGCAAGCGTTCGCGGGCAGCTGCAATCGCTAAGGGTGCCTGCTCTGCTGCAGAAGTCCAATCCTTACGCGTCTTTTCTGATTCGGCGAGCGCCTTCACTTCGGCGAGTATCTGCCGATAAAGCTCCAAAAGCGCATCCCGAACTTTCGTATCCAACTCCGTGTTGACCTGCAACTGCGTAATTCGACTCTCCAAAGATTCCTGTGTCCAAGGATTAGGACTTGGGATATTTGCAGGTGGAGCATTTTGGTTCGGAAAATTAAAGGTGGCAGCCGCAGAAGGATTGGGCGATTGAACGCCGCCGGCAGCATTGCCTGCAGAAAATTCCTGGCCTACTGCAACCGAGCCAGAAACCAGCAGTAAGGTCGATAAGAGAACTCGATTCCAAGGAAAGAAAGTTCGAACGATCTTAGAAACGCAGCTAAGGCAGCGTTTCATCATTTCGCTATTTTGACATCGCCATTGACCAGCCATCCTTTTCCCCATCCATGTATCGAAATCAACTTCCTTTTGTCTACCGCATTCCTTGCGTTCTATCAACCCGCTACTCGATGACTCGAACGGATATCACGACTTTCGCTTAACCATCAAAAGTTAAAGGAGGCAATTAGGGGAACATAAGCGGCGGCAATGCAACCGGCGGTGAAACATAAGGAGGAGCATCGGGGCGACTGGCAGGCTTCCATTCCGCAACAATCTTTAATCCTTCCACCTTGGAGCCAGCTGGCTGCTTTGAAAAATCAGGGAATGGCAGCTTTATCTCAGCGACTTCAGCTGCATGATCGCTCTGAGCCGTCACGGTCGCGACTCCTTGTGGTAATCCGTCCCAACGCAAAGTAACCGTCCCTTCCACTCCTTTGCTGCGCTCAAGCTTTACCATCACCCCTGCGTCCGTAATCTCTTTGGTGTATTGCCAAGGCTCTGCCACAGCGTTTACGAGTGAGATCTTCAACGGTCGAACGATCCGCACATTTTGTATCGGAGTCGAAAAAGGAACCGCGAGAGGTTGATCTGCTGCATCCGTCAGCGTCCATTTGACCGCAACTTGGAAGTCATCTTCTAGCGCCGATGCTGGTACTGAAAAATTCCAACTCTTGGCATCCTTTAACATCAATGCAGCCCCCTCGCCTCCCACTAACTGCAATGCTTTTTGCATATCCAAGGGCGAATTGCCATCTTGTGGATTCGTGCGTGGAATATTTTGATTCGATACCAATTCACCCTTCAACTTCCAACTTGCCATCGCCTCAGGTAACTGAAATCCCGTTGCTGCTGCATTGTCAACAGTCCAAGAAAATTTCCACGATAAAGGAAGCGGATACTGCAATCCCGCCGTCAATTCCCAAACTTCCCCATCACGTTTCTGCCATGACGGCTCCAACGACAACGGTGACAAGGTTTGACTGACCGATAGCAGAGATTCATTGATACCAGAAGCTCGAATCTTACGAGTACTAAATCCTGCTATCGTAACGCGTCCCGCCTCTTTGTCAGGGTACTGACCCGCTAACGCAATCCATGATGTCTTCGGCGCTGCGCGATCGTTTAACCTAATCGCGATCAATGCGCGATCTTTTCCAGGGGGTAATACAACTTCTGGCACCTCAACGGCTGAGTTCTCTGCTAACCCTAGAGACCGCCCCGACAAAATAATTGGAGAAGTTACGCCCTGCCGCGCGATCTTGAGAGTGGCAAGCGCCCAGCCTCCTACAACCGTATTTGCTTGGGGCGTTTCGATATCCAGCAGCGCAACCCCTGTTGGTGCCTGATGAATCATCAATTCAAAATGTGCCCCCTCTGCAGCAATCGGTATCAAAGAATCCAGTTCAACGATTGCTTCAGCAACATTGGCCTCTCCACCGAAACGAGCCAGCGAATCCGGCGTTCCTGGACTATCATCCCCCGATGCTAATTCGCGACCGTCAATGGCAGTAATTCGCAGTCTTGTATCTACATCTGCCGAAAGCCTTGCCCCCCACACTTCAGCTTCCACCGGTTTGCCTGCACCGCAAGCTACTAGCATCTTGAGCTTTGTATTGTTCTTCAGAACTCCACGAACAATGCAAGGCAATGCTGGAACACGAAACACTTCACCGACGTTTGCTAATGCCTCAGCCTTGAGGTCTTTCAAATCAAGTCGAGTCCACGAAGTTACCAAGCCTAAATCATTTTTTGGGGCCTCACCGATAGCTTTAGCCGAGACATCCAAGATCGGTCTACCACTGACAGAGAAACCAGCCACTGGCCAACCTAAATCAGATGCTGGCGAAGGATAACTTGGTGCGGCTGCGAGGGCTACAACTTCAGGCTTCAAGATTCCATCAACCCCCTTGAAACCTAATCGAAGTCGAAAGTTACCTGCAGGGGCGGCAAAGGTAAGATCCTGCAAAACAACTTTGTAGTTTCCATCTCTTGTCGCGATGTGGGTACATGCGGCATCACCATCTCGAGACAACAGCGGACCACTCGATGCTACCTGACGCCCCATATCATCGGTAATTCGCAGAAGTGGCTGAAAAGTCGCTCCCAACCTTCTTGCCTGTACATCCGCCAGGAGTTGCTCTCCCGCTTTCAAAGTCACTTGAATGACCTTGCTTTCGTTGCCAGCCAGCGAACCATTGATAGCCACTGGAAGCATCGCAACGGATTCGGAAAAACCTTGGTTGGGAAAACGATCCAGTGCAAACCTTTTCGGAACATCCACGGCTCGATCGGTTTGAAATAATCCCCAAACAAACTGATCAGGAACTTCTCCTAACGACAATTCCATCGTCGCTTCGTTGGGAGCAACCTTCACCAGCTTTTGCTGCGAATCGAAGGGAAGCCACAATCGCAAAGACGAATCAATTCCAACACCGCGTAACTCGATGACCGTCGTAGCGTTTGTTGTAAAACCGTAAGTTGAAACAGAGTCGATACGAAGTGATTCCGCACCCTTCGCCCCGATTGCCGTAGAAAACAGACTAAAGATAACCCCCAGAGCCAACACTAGGCGGCGGAAAAACATGCTGCACACCAACTCGCGAGAAAAAGACTGCCTCTGGAAAGTTTGCATAAGCCAAGGCTTTTCGGAAAAAGGAGGGAGACTCAAGGTGAGGTTTCAATGTCTGCCGAAAATGAAAGAGGTAGCTAACCCAATGCCGAGTAAGCTACCCCTTCGTTTAATCCACTAAACTTGTTTGGAACCAATAGCAAATCGCCCTGCTTACGAGCGAAACGCTGTCGGACTAATTACCTCCGAAAGGATCGTCACCGGCTGCAGGGGCAGCACCGCCGCCGCTCGATCCAAAAGGATCATCGCCTGCGGGAGCTGGCTTGTCATCAGCTGGCTTAGCATCGTCGCCAAACGGATCGCTTCCCTCTGCCGCAGGTGCTTCTGTGGCTGGCTTCTCAGCTTCAACCGCTGCCTCACCTTCTTTCATCTTCTCTGGGTTAGCAAACGGATCGTTGGCTGCTACTTCAGGTTTGGTTTCGACAACAGGTGGTGTCGCATCCTTCGGACGAACAACGGTCTCATCTCCCTTCTTAACGCTCTCGTACTGCTCTTGAGCAATCTGTGCCTTCGCAGCTTGAGCCTGCAGGCGAGCCTTACGACGAGCCGATTCAATCGCAACGCGATTTGCTCCCTGGACTCGCATCAAGGCCTTGCCAACTTCAACAGCTCGCTTGCTGTTGACTTCCAACTGAGCTCCTTGATCGAAATCGGTAACAGCCGCATCGCTCATTCCCAAATTGCTCTGCACCAATCCGCGGTAGTAGTAAACGCGTGGATCCTTCGACCCCGCATTGACTGCGTCATTTAATAATTCCAACGAAGTGTTGTAGTCGCCGGAATAATAGGCATGCACACCTTTACCGTACAACTCGCTTAAAACGTCCTGAGCAAATGCACCAGACGAGAAGGAAGACAACACGCCCAAAGTTAAAATAGCTAATCCGAACCGCCGTACCATGTCCGGCTATCCTCTCGAAAAGGGTAGGAGGGGAAGAAAATCTTGACCGTCAATTCCTTTCATAGTAATTCCCCGATTCGCCAATAGCAACAAATTCACTGGTTTGCAGAAACTTGTTACCCGCTACAATCTGTAGGTACTTACCTAACCCCCCCTTAATGTTGTAAAGTCCGAACGCCATGAAAAACATTCTTGCTGTTCTACCATTCATTGCTATGACATTTCTCAGCTGGGGCGTTTATGGCCCACTGCTTCACGAAGGCAAGCATGCGATGGAAAACAGCAGTCTGCGACCCTTTGTCGGTGTCGGAATCGCTTATTTCTTCATCGCTGTCCTCGTACCCGTTCTCATGCTTCGCCGAGGAGAAAAAGGCTTTTGGTCCGTCGGGGGGACTCTTTTGTCATTTCTGGCTGGTAGCGTTGGTGCCCTTGGGGCCCTCGGCGTGATCCTCGCCCTCACCGCTGGCGGCAAGCCAATCTTTGTGATGCCGGTGGTTTTCGGATTCGCCCCGGTCGTGAATACCTTGGTTACCTCTTGGCTTTCGAAAACCTTCGATCAAATCAATCCGCGATTTTTAGCCGGCATGGCTGCTGTTGCTCTCGGTGCCGTCGGAGTTCTTGTCTTCAAACCGGCAACACCAACACCGGCCGCAAGCCACGCCGCAGCCACTCACACCACCTCGCACACCGACAAAGCTGCAACGAATCCCGAGTCCTCCGATTCCTCGGAACCTAAATCCGATTCCGCTGGAGCTGAGGAATCAACTTCAACCGCAACGGATGCAACTGCAACCACCGATGCTAAATCGGAAGAAAAACCCGGCGACTCTGCCACCAACGGTGAGACCCCTAGCAGCGAGAATACTGAGGAAAAAGTAACTGAAGAGAAAGCCGCAGAAGAGAAAGCAAACGAAAAGAAAGAAGGCGAAGCTGCTAGCGATCACGAATCGGCAACGACTTCCCAGGCAGCAAAGACGGCTGGTCCAACAGCAAACTCGTCAGCAAGTTCTCTGAATATGCGTGTCATCGGCTCGTTGATCATGGCGGCCTTATGCTGGGGTTCCTATGGGCCCTTCCTGCATATCGGTCAAATGAAAATGGGTGGAAGCCGTCTGCGTCCATTTTGCTGCGTAGGTCTAGCATACTTTATCATCGCCGTTGCCCTCCCATTGCTGATCCTCTCGGTTTGGCAGGAACCTGGCAAATGGACTTTCAGCGGCACACTTTGGTCGATCGCTGCTGGCTCCGCCGGAGCACTCGGTGCACTCGGCATCATCTTGGCATTTAACTTCGGTGGAAAACCGATTTATGTCATGCCACTTATCTTTGGCTTTGATCCCGTTGTGAACACACTTACTACGATGATCACTTCAGGGACAATACAACAAGGAAACTTTTTCTTCCTCGCAAGCCTGGCGGTCGTCATCGCTGGTGCAGTTACGGTGCTCATCTTTGCACCTAAACCGAAACCTCACGCAGCACCCGCAAAGTAGGACAACCTTCTATAAGATGTGCAGACAGCGTTTCGCTGAGCAGGAAAAACAACTCCAGCTCAGCGGACGCTTGCCACGCTGCAACTAACTTTTGGAGCGTTGTATCAATTCGCTCAAAGATCGGTTGAACGTATTCTCAAGATAGCGGACTAAACTGTAAGAAACTTCTTGCGAGTTGATACAAAACTGTTCCGTAACCTTGGAGCGATGATGAAATCGTCGAGTCGAAGGACGAAGATTTAAGATCATTCAACGCTGGAAATCTGAACCGCCCAGTTCCCAGCAACTTCACGACTCGTTGTTAGCCAAAAGATTGAACGTTGCTTCAGCTCGTTGCCGATTTCCTATCCGGAAACGCATTTCGAACCTCTGGATCGGCTAGCAATATCAGAGACCAAATGCCGAATGGAATTCCGACGATCAGAAACGGTGTAACGACAGGTACACAGGCTAGAATCGAACCGAGTCGAGCCCAGGAATAGGATTCAAGGAAACCGAGTTTCGCGGCCCCAATAGCGATGACAATCAACCCAACGAACTGAAAAATGGCAGCTAGAACAGTCCAATGAGTGAATGCGAATGCATTTCCGAAACGAAATTCCAACAGCACCACGGAAACTAACTGAATCGCTTGGAAAGTTGATTGTATCGACGCCATGATGATGAGAGCTGTAGCTGGCCGAGCTAATCGCTTCCTAATTTTATCGCGCGAATCGTTGGTCTCACGCGAATCAACTTGAAGCATCCCATCGTGGGTAGGTGGTTGATATGGATTTGTCATTGTGCGAATATCACCTTCGAGCCTCGGTCCACGCGGGAAGAAAGACTCATTAGTTTAAACAAGTCACATCAATTACCGAGAGGCGGCTATCAAAGTGGACAGCACACTGTAGGAACCATACCATGCAATCGCTGCACAAGCCGCAATTCCGATTGACACCAAGCCGCTACCGACACGGGAAGACCAGCCAGTGAGTCCCCCTGTTTTGGATAGCCAAACTTGAGACGCGACTCCGGGTCCAGCTAGCCGACGTCGCCATGACGGTATCGACCAAGTGACGCACAATGCGGTGCAAAAGAGGGCTACCAACAGCATCAACAGAGCGGTCACACAAAGCACAATCATAGAGCTCACAAATTTGACCTTTCTTAGGAACTTTCAGCGTCTCCGAGAACTGTTATTCTACACGACACAAGTCGGAACGACCGCTCAAGCGCTTCGTCTGCATTCCGCGATTTCTTGGTGATTCTTTCTTCGGATCACACGTAGCTCTGTCGATCGCCAGAAAATGCGAATGGATGGTCATTTGCATCGAACAAATCGCACAGCGCATCTGTCCCATCGTCGAGTTTTAATTGGCATTCGGCGGTTGTGATTGGAACGCACCAAATCAGTTGTACCGGTTCCGCATCAATCTTGAGCCTGTCACCAAGCGTAGAATCTGGTTTGACGATAGATGGCATGAAAAATAGAGTATCGAGTCTTTCTGTGCCGAAGAGCGGCTCCGGTCGTTGCCCGTTTGGCATCGTATGCCCCCAGTGCAGCCAAGTGCAATTGTCGTGCATGAAATGCGCAAGTCGCCGAAGTAGTTCCGGGTAGTCATCTCGATTCTCTTTCGAGTAGAAAACCAGTTCGGCCCGGCGATAGTCCGC
>Ga0315900_10000538_pt1 | contig 65373 bp, 59 predicted proteins | sample LakEriMetagenome_FD_203521 | JGI IMG/M metagenome (GOLD analysis project Ga0315900, IMG submission 203521) | Freshwater fungal communities from buoy surface, Lake Erie, Ohio, United States - Buoy 12 MA114 | ecosystem: Environmental > Aquatic > Freshwater > Lake > Lake biofilm | place: USA: Lake... | reverse complement strand
GTACGGGGCGGTGCGAGGGGCCGGGTGTCCGAGAACCGGTTGAGCGGTCCAGCGTGCGGGGCGGGGGGCCGATGCATCACCGCATGAACAAGGGTGTGCTGGCGGTTGTGGCTCTGGCGGCGGTGGCGCTGTTCGTGCTGGTCGGGCCAAAGCTGGGCCTGGCGGGTGTGTTCGCCAGCGAGGCGGAGGACTTCACGCTGTATGACCGGCGGGGTCGGGCGACGACGCTCTCTGACCTGCGGGGCAAGGTGGTGGTGCTGGACTTCTGGGCGACGTGGTGCCCGCCGTGCCGCAAGGCGATCCCAGCGCTCGCCGGCATTGCTGATGACTACGCCGGGCGGGCGGTGGTGCTGGGCATCAACGTGAACGAGAACAACGCCAACCCGACCAAGGTGGCGGTGGACCTGGGGGCGAATTACCCGATCCTGCTTGAGGGTGACGCGGTGGCGGAGATGTATGGCGTGCGCGGGTTGCCGACGCTGGTGGTGGTGGACCGCGAGGGCAAGGTGGTGTACACCGGCTCGGGCTGGGGCGGCAGCAAGGAGCAGCAGGTGCGGGAGGCGATCGAGGCGGCGCTGGAGTGAGCGCAGGGGTAGAGTGAGCGGGGGTACGCTTGGTGTGATGAGCGAGGCGGCGCCGGCGGCAAGCAGCGGCTCGATGACCTTTCTGGTGATGCTGGCGCGGGCGCTGGCGGCGGCCGGTACGCCGGCGCACCGGCTGGAGGACACGCTGGCGGCGTGCGCCCGCAAGCTTGGGGTGAACGGGCAGTTCTTTGCGACGCCGACGGGGGTGTTCGCGTCGATGGAGTTCGGCGGGGAGATGCGGACGTACATGATCCGCGTGGAGGTGGGTGAGGCGGCGCTGGAGCGGCTGGTGCTGCTGGACAGCGTGGTGGGGGATGTGATCGCCGGGCGAGCCAATGGGGAGGAAGCGCTGTGCCGCGTGATGGAGGTGGCCTCGCGACCGCCCAGGTATGGGCCGGGGCTGGTGCTGGCGAGCTTCGGGCTGTCCTCAGCGGTGACGGCGCGGTTCTTCGGGGGCGGCTGGCGGGAGATGACCGCGGCGTGGGTGGCGGGACTGGCCGTGGGTGGCCTGGTGCTGCTGGCGGCGCGGGTGCCCCGGCTGGCGAGGCTGACGGAGTTCCTGGCGGCGGTGGCGGTGGCGGTGATCGCCGGGGCGCTGGCGTGGGTGCTGTGGCCGCTGGATACGGGCATTGTCACGCTGACGGGGTTGATCATCCTGCTGCCGGGGTTGTCGCTGACGGTGGGGCTGAACGAACTGGCGGTCAAGCACGTGGTGGCGGGTTCGGCCCGGCTGGTGTATGCGCTGGCGATTCTGTTCGCGCTGGGCTTCGGGGTGGCCATCGGCAAGGGCACGGCGGAGTCGGTGTTCGGGGCGGCGGGCGCGGCGGCCATGCCGCTGCCGGAGTGGACGATTCTGTTGGCGCTGGCGGTGGTGCCGTTCCCGCTGACGGTGCTGTTTGGGGCCAGGCCGAGGGATGTGGGGGTGATCGCGGGGTCGGTGGCGATTGCGTTCGCCAGCGCGCGGTACGGCTCGGTGCTCTTGGGCCCGGAATTGGGCGCGTGCATGGGGGCGATGCTGGTGGGGCTGGCGGGCAACGCCTATGCCCGGGCAGCGCGGCACCCGGCGGCGGTGCCGGTGCTGCCGGGGATTCTGCTGCTGGTGCCGGGGACGATCGGGCTGCGGAGCGTGTCGAGCTTCTTTGAGCAGAACGCGGTGATGGGGGCGCAGGGGGCGTTCAACATGCTGGTGATCGCGATGGGCATCGCGGTGGGGCTGCTGCTGGCCAATGTGCTGGTGCCCCCGGAGCGGACGCTGTGAAGCGGCCCCGCGGGAGTTGATGGGGTACAGATGATCGCCGGGTGTCGGCTCTCGGCGAAGGGCGGGGGGTTACCAGTGCAGCGGGATGCGGCGCCACTGGCCGGTGCTGGCGGCGGGCACGGCGCCGGAGGCGAAGTAGACCTCGTGCCTTTGGGGGCAGGCGACGGCGGAGTAGATGGTGCGAAGGCTGGGTGCGGTGCGCATCTCCACGTCGTCGTCGGCGAGCAGGTCGATCAGGTCATCGGGGCCGTGCTCGGGCGGGTGGGCGTGGAGGAGTTCAAGCAGGCGGTTGTATCGGCGGACGGTGGAGTTGGGCTTGGAGATGCCCAGGGCCCGGCGTTCGGCCTCGCTCTGGCGGGGCTGCTGGTGGCGGCAGTGGTTGGTGACCACCAGGGTGCCGGGCGGGCCGTGAAGAGGGTCGGATCCGTCGGCCGGCTCGATGCGGGTGTATGCGCCGCGGGTGCACTGGAAGACCGCGGCGGCGCCCGATGGGCCGTGCACGGCGATGAGCAGCACGCCCCGGTCGCGGTCCACCTCGGCGACGAAGCGTTCGACCTCTTCGAGCGTGGCGCAGGTCTCAAGGCACTCGCGCATCCAGAACAGCCAACTGATGGCGGGCTTGCCGGGGCGGGGCAGGTCGGTGGCGTACTGCGTGTGCATGTGCAGCCAGAGGCCGGCGGCGTTGGCGCCGGTGTCGCAGTCGATGTCGCCCATGATGCCCAGGGCCAGCGAGGGGATGCGGCCCGGGCCGGGGTTGCGCCACAGCACCGAGCAGGTGCCCCGCCAGAGGGTTTCGGGGTACCAGTCGCAGTTGCGGGCGACCCAGGGGCGGTGCTCGTTGATCAGCGGGCTGACCACGGTGCTGCAGAGCGGCCCGGGCGTGTCGATGGTTCTTCCATCGATCGATCGGTCGCGCGGGTCGGTGCCGGAGGCGAGTTCGGCCGGGCTGCACAGGGCGGCGGGGTTGGCCGAGGGGGAGGAGATGTCGGCGTAGAGCAGGGTGGCCATGTCGGCAACGGGCGTGCCGGCGCCGGCGGCCAGGGCCGCGAGCTGGTCGCGGAAGTGGGGGGGCAGGGTGCCGAGCCAGACCTGGGCCTGGGCGGTCATGGCCTGGGGCGTGATGCGGTTGAGGGCGCCCAGTGCGTGCAGGGAGCGTTCGCGGACGGCGTGGTACACCGGGGCGAAGGCGCGACCATAGCGGAAGGCGGCGTCCAGCGGCGGGCCGTGGAAATCCAGGTGGACAAAGTCGGGTTGGGGGAAGGGGGCGTTGTGAGACACTCTGAGGAGTTTAGTGTGCGCACCAAGGAACCGCCGGCTCAGAGAGAGCGGTTCCCGGCGTACGGTGATTATGCTTGCGATGCTGCGGGGTTGAGCGTGGTCGGCGATGGCGAAATCCGAGATCAGTAGTGGCTTTTGCACCAACCCATGCTGACCTGCACGCTGATGGCTCGAACAATTGACCATGGACAGGCTTTGCAGCCGCGCATGGCATCAGGTCAACGGTCGCTGATCACTTCTTGTCTTGGACGCGATACGTTCGTTCGGCAGCGTTCGAGCCGGTTGAACGCGCAGACCCGGAGTCGGAACGGCTCATGGCTTCCGGCGCAGAGTCCGGTGGTGATCCGGCGTGCCGCATTCAGGGCATGGGTGTGATCGCGGGATGCCGGAACAGTCGTAACCGCATCGCTCACAGTGGCCGCGTCGGCGGCGTGCATCACGTACCTTGAGCCAGACAAAGAGCGGAGCGCCGTAGATGGCACTTGCCAAGACGGAGTGTCCGATGAGCGGGAAGATGGGCAGGTACCGTTCGTAAGGATCAGCAAACATCAGCAAACGCGGAACGCCTGACGGGTAGGGCGGTGGCGGCGAGGCGGGGGAGAACGCCGGGTTTCGAGGATCAACGGTTCGGTTGGACGTTGCCCAGATGGCGCGAAGGTCGAGCGCCCAGACCGGTCGGACGCCCAACTGCCATGGAAAGGAGAAGTCCTCACGAAAGATGGTACCCCAGTTCCGGACCGGCCATCCGTACGCCATAACGTAGTACTTCTCGTCGTTGTTGCCGCGGGGCGGCAGACCGTTGGCTGCTCGATAAGCGTGCTCCACCAGCGTGACACCGGCAGCGTCATTGTCGATGATGTTGAAGACGTCGCGAGGAAGAGTACCAGACTCCACGAGTGCCCAGTGCCCGAGCGCAACAACCCATGAAGCGCCGAGCCCAAACGCTAAGCACTTCATCCAGAGAGGGATGATCCTACCGAATCGTCCGCGAAGGACAATCAAGGCCATAAGCCGCGTTGGACGACTTCCCGTCCGGCGCGGTGGACGATAGAAATTGTCAATAATAGTCGAATCCGCAGGGCACCGGGCCCGGTGGTTGTGGCGGCATGTACGGGCCAAGGGGCGCAGGGCAGGTCGGGATCGGTGGGCAGGGCGCTGGGGGAACTGTCGGAGGGGCAGGACAAGTCCAGGTCACCTCGGATTCGCAGTATTGGACATATGTCAGTCCAAACCAACCAACAACCGTGTAGAACCAAAAGATCTGCCGGCCGTAGCAGCAAGTTGTTGCCGTGGAGCAGCCTGGCACATGCCGATCCGGCCTTGGTCCAGGTTTCCAAGGATTGACTGGGTTGACTGGTGCACCCGGCAGCGGTGTGGTTGTGCCGGGTACAACAGCGGGCGGGGGCGGAGGCGGGGGTGGAGCTGGTTGGACGACCTGCACGCAGGCAAGCGGGACTAGGGATTCATACATGGCACCGACCTGGTCCTTTGGGGGCCGTACCGATACCGCGAACGCAGTTGTATCGGCAAGGGCCGAAAGAATGATCTTGGTGCTGCAAGGTCCGTCTTTGTCAACATTGATCGTGGCGGACTTGTAGCCGATCGCCGTCAGGAGCGAGACCATGGCCTCTCCGTCAGGCGTCGTCAGGAGCGCAGCAAAGGGATCGTTGTCGAGCAAGCCCTTGAAGTAGTCTTGCGGGACTTCGGTTAACGAGCCAGCTGATTGGGGATCAGCGGTCGGCCAGAGGAAGTCGTACTGATCGCCAATCGCAAATTGTTGCTTCGTCCACTTAATCGCTTCCCACTGATCCTGCGAAGTCCACGACTTGGCGGGCCAGTCAACGCCAGGTGCTCCTGGATTCGCGTACCAGACCGCCACAAGATTCTCGCCAACAAGCGCTGACTTGTCGCGCAGGGCAAGCACACCGGGCACCGTCAGGGAGCCAGCGCTTTGGATGATGACCGGGACGAAGACCCAATCTTGTTGGGTTGCTCGAACCCCGGCCGGTCGAGCAATGCTCTGCGCAAGCGACTGGCTCGCACATGCCGTCGCTGCCATGGCGGCAAGCAAAAACGCCGGTTGCCTCAAACCGATGCTCCACATTGTGTATCTCCTGTCGAGCCCATTCTCCGGGACTCGCTCCCGGGACTGCGCCCGGGACTGCGCCCGGGACTGCGCCCGGGACTGCGCCCGGGACTGCCGCCCGGGACTGCCGCCCGGGACTGCCGCCCGGGACTGCCGCCCGGGACTGCCGCCCGGGACTGCCGCCCGGGTCTGCCGCCCGGGACTGCCGCCCGGGACTGCCGCGGTCGACGCTATGTATCGAGTTGCATGATGTCAAGTCCGGGAGGGGCCATCTGAACAACCCTGCACTGTTGAAATCCCCCAGAGATGCGATCCGGTCAGACCTGCGGGGCATATGCGAGCATCTTCAGCGCGGCGTCGTGCATCTGGGTGCGCTCGCGGCGGCCGGCGAGGGGCGATCCAGCGGTTCGCTTCATCGTGCTCTGTGCCGTTGCACTCGCCCAGCGTTTGCCGTACTCCTCCAACGTCGTTTGCATCGTCCATCGGTGCTGACCACCGATCGTTCACGACGCGCGATCTCGTCGTGGCGGGGCGAACCTCAGCACACCCCGGCCCTCACGGCAGAACTGATGCCAGTCGTCGCAGTCGGGCCCCTTGTCTCCCCAAAGCGTGGATGTCTGAACGACCTCCGCCGCCTTGCGGGCCAGTGGCTGCGCTTGCACGATGTCCGGCCCCGGTCCTCAGCTGAGCACCAGCGCCACCGGGAGCATCAGCCCGCAGACAACGATCATCGACACCTTCAAAGAACGCCTGCGTTCACGGCCCGATCTGGCCACAAGGCAAGTGCTAGCGTTTGTTGTCTCCGCCCGGTCGAATCGATGGCCGCCTTGTCACGTTGGTTGCCCTTGCACACCGCGGCGACCTCTTTGAAGCACAATCGACCGCGTCGAGCACATCGGCTCGGACGGAGAGCTTCTGCGGGGTCGTGCAGCGGGGCAGCGCCTCCAGCCCGATGGCCTGACGCAACCGTTGCATGAGCGAGATCTGCTCAATGAAGCCCCTATGGGTAGTCTTGAGCACGTGCCGAAGAATCAGGGAGGCGAACAGCCCTGGCTGCGTGAAGCGCTTGGGGCTGAACTCGCGCCCGAACGGGGCCATGCACCGGCGTCCAACGCGAATGGCCAGCACGGCGATCTTCAGAAGCAGCGAGTTGTCGGCGATCTGGTCGGGGCGTCCGCGTCTTCATGAGGTCTGATGCGCTCGGGCTGTGTTGTGTCCGGAGATTTCTCCAAAGCAGTCTGTGAGCCGCCGTGGACGGAATCGAGTTCCGTTGAGACCGGTGCACAACTTCGGTGCCGCTTGGGCGTTGTGTGCGCTGCGTGCTGTATGTGTGGCGACTGCCAGCGACTGGGGCAGATATGTTATAGAACATACACCCCGGCGAAGCCGATCGTCCAAAGTTTGCAGAGGGCGATGCGGCGTGAGAGCGGATGCTGGAGGCCGGTGAAGGGTTGACGTGCTGGGGTTCGGCCAAAAACACACACGCCCGGAGCGCGGGGCTCCGGGCGTTTGAGGATCTCCGGGCAGAGGCCGGGGGCCGGCGTGGTCGGCTTCCGAGCATCGTCGCGGGCTGCGGTCGCGGCGGTGTCGGGGCGGGCGTTCGGGCGGCTCGCTGTCGCGTCCGTGCGGGCGAGTCGTCCGTGCCGGGGTCGGCCTGCTGCGGGTGGGCGAAACGTCCGTGTCTCGCCCGGGTGCCGGAGATCAGAGAGCGGAGAGAGCAGAAGAGGCGGGAGGCAATGCCCGGTCGTCGCCATCCATGGTCGGCTCCGGGCGGAATTCACCGGTTGGGAGGCGGGGTTCGATCCATGAACCCCGGACCTGTCCGGGTGCCCCTTACGGCTGTGTCCTGCGAGCACGGCCGCAAGGGGCGTGGTCTGGGTTGTGCCGGTCAGCGGGGCTCTGGCCGGCGGCGCCCTCCGGTGCTCGCGTCCGGGGGGCGGGTCTCTCTCTCGGCGGCGTCCGTGCCGCGGTTGTTCACGCATCCATGCGTGGGGTCGGCCGTCCATGGCCGCGGGGGGAGGCTGGTGGTCGGGGTCTCAGGTGGAAGCGGGAGGGTTCTGAAGGCGGTTCTGAAGGAGGGTGGGGATACGGGCGAAGGTGGCGCTCTTGATGGTCTTGAAGGCCTCGGGCTGCCAGATCTCCATGTGCTTGCCGGCGCCGACGACAATCACCTGCTGATCGGGCTTGAAGCCGGTGTCTTCCAGTTGGGTCTTGGGGAGGGCGATGCGACCGGCCGAATCCATGACCAGTTGTTCCGCCAACCCGAAGAGCATCAACTGCAAGTCCGCCGCTTCACCCACCGGCATGGCCTGGCCGACTGAACCCGAGACGCGTTCGTACTCTGCCTCGGTGTACAGGCGGATCTGCCCGGTGGGCCAAGGAACCGAAACCCATGACGAACCGTCCTTTGCCGGGTCCCACTTGTTGCGGTACTTGGCCGGGATGGCCAGTCGCAACTTCGAGTCGATGGTGTGCTCGGAGTGGCCGGTGAACAGCACGAGAGAGGTTCCAGTTCCTGTCTGGGATTATGCCCCACTTCGCCCCACAACGCAACACTCCATGGGCAAAAATGGGTGGGCGGAAGGCGTTGTGGATGACTGGTGGGTAGGTGCATGCAAGAGTTGGTCTAAAGCTCTGTTTTTTCGTGCTTTGTCCTGTGCAGAACTCGGGTGTCTGGATGTGGGTTGGCTGGATCTGGCCTCCTTTCTTTACACAAAGTACGAATTTTGATCGGATAGTTGATCGGTTTATGACAGGGACTGACGGCCGGGAGGCCCGTGCAGTCGTGGGCAACCGCCCCACCGGTCGGGCGGGCTGTGGGTGGTGGGGATGCATCCTGCGAATAGCATCAGGCGATGACCTCTCTTTGTGTGCGGCCCGCCGGTTCGCCGACGCCCCTGCCCGCAGCCAACAGGCTGAATCTGGATTATGCCGCGGAGGCCCAGCGGCTGGGGCGGCCGCCACTGCCGGCTGGGGCAACGGGGATCATCGACGCGCACAGCCACATTCACGGGCGAGAGGCCTCGCGGGTGTATGACCGGGCGAGGCGGCTGTTCGGCGTGAGCCTGACGTACACGATGACGCAGTTGCCGCTGTGCGGCGAGGTGCGCGAGGCGCTGGGGGAGAGCGTGCGGTTCATCACCATTCCGACCTGGAGTGAGCCGGACCGCAACCGGGCGCATCGCGACCGCTACCTGCGCGACATCGAGGCGTTCGCGACGCAGTTCGGCAGCCGGATGATGAAGCTGTGGGCCTCGCCCCGGCTGCGTGATGTGGTGCCGGACGGCGCGGGGGACGTGGCCGACATCGACTCGCCGTGGCGGCGGGAGCACTGCAAACTGGCGGCCTCGCTGGGAATGATGTACATGGTGCACGTGGCCGACCCGGACACGTGGTTCGCGGCCAAGTACCGCGACAGCGGGCGGTACGGCACCAAGGCGCACCAATACGTGGGGCTGCGGCGGATGCTGGATGCGTTCCCGTCGCCGTGGATCGCGGCGCACATGGGCGGGTGGCCTGAGGATCTGAACTTTCTGGACCGGCTGCTGGAGGCGCACCCGAACCTGCATCTGGACACCTCGGCGACCAAGTGGATTGCGCGGGAACTGTCAAAGCACAGCCGCGATGAGGTGGTGGCGTTCCTGTTCAAGCACAGCGGGCGGATCCTCTTCGGGACGGATCTGGTGGTGGTGGAGGATCAGTTGTCGCCGAGCAAGACGGGGATGAGCGCGATGAGCGACCTGGCGAGCAGCCCGGAGCAGGCGTTTGAGTTGTACTGCTCGCGGCACTGGGTGCTGCGGACGATGTTCGAGAGCGGGTACGACGGGCCATCGGCGATCGCGGACCCGGATTTGAAGATGGTGGAGCCGGAGAAGTACGACGAGATGGCGACGCCGGCCTTGCGGGGCTTTGGGCTGCCGGCGGAGTTGCTGGCGGAGTTGTACTACGGGGCGGCGGACCGGCTGGTGAACCGGTGGTGGGCGAAGCACGGGGGGTGGTGACGCGGCGTGGTGAGGCGGGCAGCCGGAGGATTCAGAGCACGGGCCGGCCGTGCAGGGCGAGGGGCTCGTGCCGGTCGATCTTCACGGGGATGATCTCGCCGACGAGGTCGTCGGGCGAGCGGCCGGGGGGGCAGTCGAAGAAGACGATGATGTCGCCGTCGGTGCGGGCGGAGAGCTGGATGGGGCCCGCGTCGGCGGTGGCTGCGGCGACGGGCTGCTCGTCATGAACGTGCGAGCCGTGGACCGAGCAGGCGGAGGCGGGCTCGGAGCCGTCGAGCGACTTGCCGCCAAGGGTGAGGGCGACGGCGCCGGCGGGGCGGGCGGCGGTGGCTTGAGCGACCTTGCGCTTGGCGGCCCGCTTGCTGACGCCCTGCACGAAGACATCAAGCGTCTGGCCGACGAACTCGGCGGAAACGGAGGCGGAGATCTCGTTCTGCAGGGCGAGGAGCTGGTTGTTGCGGCGACGCTTGACCTCGTCGGGGACGTCGTCGGTGAAGCGGTCGATGGCGATGGTGCCGGGTCGCGGGGAGTACTTGAAGATGAAGCAGTTCTTGTAGCGGGCCTTGCGGAGCAGGTCGGCGGTGGCGGCGAAGTCCTCCTCGGTCTCGGTGGGGAAGCCGACGATGATGTCGCCGGCGAGGGTGAGGGGGCGGCCGATCTCGGGCTGGTGGAGGAACGAGCGGGCGCGGTCGATGAACTCGAGGTACTCGCTGACGGTGTAGCCCCGGTTCATCAGGCCGAGCATGCGGTCGCTGCCGCTCTGGGCGGGGACGTGCAGGTAGCGGCAGATGCGGGGGGACTGGCGGATGACGGTGAGCACGTCGTCGCCGAAACTGCGGGGGAAGCTGGTGACAAACCGCAGGCGGCGGATGGCGGGGACCTGCTCGTGGATCATGGCCAGCAGGTCGGCGAAGGTGGTGACGTTTTCGCCGGCGTAGGGGTCGGCGTATTCGCCCCGGGTGTGCTTGTAGACGCGGCCCTTCTGGGGCTGCACCACGCCGCCGACGGTGACGGCGGCGCCGTGCTCGAAGCGGTAGTGGTTGACGGTCTGGCCGAGGAGGGTGATCTCGACCACGCCGGCGTCGGCGAGGCGCTTGCACTCATCAACAATGTGCTGGGGCGGACGGTGGACCTCGGCTCCGCGGGTGAAGGGGACGACGCAGTAGGTGCAGAACTTGTTGCAGCCCCTGGTGATGCGGACGTAGGCCGAGCCGCTGTGGTGATCGGGCTCGACGGCGCGGGCGAGGTCGAGCATCTCCAGCGTGTCCTGAGCGGCGGCCAGGGTGGCCGAGCGGCGGCTGGTGTTGCCCGCGAGGGCGACCTGGCCGGCGGAACGCAGGAGGTTGACGTCGGGCTTGTGGGTCTCGGGGGTGGCGGCCAGCCGCTGGACGGTTTCGTCAGAGAGCAGGGAGAGGCGGGTGCGGAGGGCGTTGTCGAGCAGGCCGGGGAGTTTGTCAAGCTCGCCGGGGCCGACCAGGACATCGACCACGGGCATGCGCTTGAGCAGGGCGTCGCCCTCGCGTTCGGCCATGCAGCCGAGCACGCCGACGACCAGTTCGGGCTGGCGGGCTTTGCGGAGGGCCATCTCGCCGAGGCGGGACCAGACCTTCTGCTCGGCGTGCTCGCGGACTGAGCAGGTGTTGTACAGGACGATGCTGGCCTGCTCGGCCTCGGGGGTGAAGCGGTAGCCCAGGGCCCGCAGCTGGCTGGTGACCAGTTCCGAGTCCAGCTCGTTCATCTGGCAGCCGAAGGTCTCGAGATAGACGGCGGGTTCGGGCATGGCTGGGCGCGGGGGCGGCTGAGCGGTTGAGCGGGTGGGAACGGCCCCGAGTTTAGGGCGGTTTTGCCGCAGAGGCCCTGCGGAAGCGGGCCGGCCGACCCGACCGCGGCGGGGCCCGGCCCCGAAACGGCCGGGCCCCGCGGCCGATATCCAACGCGATGCGGCTGAGAGGGGCCGCGGCGATGGGCGAGGTTGGGAAGAGGCCGCTTCTGGCAACGCACCAGGAGCGACCCCGCTGTGAGGAACCGGCGTGCGGTTCATGTGATTCAGCATGGCTGGGCGGGCAACGGCCCGGCGGATGGGCGGGGCGAGGTCGCGGCCCCTTTCGGCCCGCCGCGACGGTCGCGTCCTGCCACCCACCGGTTTCTGCATGCCCGGCCAACCAGGCCTGGGGGCTCGGGGCCGTCGGCTGTCGGGCGCTGTGGCCCGGCCGGGGTTGCGGCCTGCGAGCAGGGGGCTGTCAAGGCGGCGGACCAGCGGCCGAGCCCCCTGTGCGGGCCCGCTCGGCGCGGTCGATCGCGGCCGCCGGCATGGTGCGTCCCCCACGAAGGGCCCGACGCATCATGTGACGTTGCTGGGTGAATGAATGAGCCTGAGGCTCGACGTTAGAAGGTCAGTTGAATTGAGTGCATGTGTGTGTCTCCATGTTATATCGAGGACTGCACAGGGCAGCCTGGGTTCGGGGAGGGGTCGGGGGTGGTCTCGCCGACGGAGCGTGGCTGCCCGGGGTGCCCTGGTGGGGCGTCGGGAAACGAAAACGGCTCCGGAGGAGAGCCTCCGGAGCCGCCGATGATCGTTGGGATCAGAGTCGGGGGGTGCTCCCCCCGATGGGTTGTGTCAAGGTTCCATCGGGGAGGCCGGAGGGGGCGTCGGGTTGTCGCGATCGCTACTGGTGGGGCTGATTTCGCTGGCATTCAGCGAGAAAGAGGCCTTATCAGAGCGGCGCTGGGGGTTGAAGCACTCGGTGGGGCGGAGGCTTGAGCGGAAATCGGTTCCTGCGACGCCGCTCGCCCAATCGCTGACCCGGTGGCCGGCATTCAGGCCGGTCATCAGCAGCGGGTTGGGGGAGTGGAGACGCATGGGGACGTTCCGAAAAAGGGCCGAACCGGATGCATGTGCACATGCGGACCGCCCGCCTGTGCATGGCAGAAGAATACACCGCCGAACGGGTGCGTCAAGCGTCAAGTACAAAAATATGACGCTGGCGGTGTGATGAGTCTTGTTCTCAACTGCAGAGCGGATCGGTGGCGGTGATCAACCGCCGAAGGCCTTCTTGTAGTCCTCGAGGAACTTCTTCAGGCCCACGTCGGTCAGCGGGTGGTTGAGCATGCCCTTGATGACCGAGAAGGGCACGGTGGCGACGTCGGCACCGGCCAGGGCGCAGTCCACCATGTGCTTGGGGTGGCGGACGCTGGCGGCGAGGATCTTGGTCTTCAGGCCGTAGTTGTCGTAGATCTGCCGGATGTTGTGGATCAGGTCCATGCCGTCCTCGGCGATGTCATCGATGCGGCCGATGAACGGGCTGACCAGGAAGGCTCCGGCCTTGGCGACCATGAGGGCCTGAAGGGGCTGGAAACACAGGGTCATGTTGGTCTTGATGCCCTGGTCGCTCATGGCCTTGCAGGCCTTGAGGCCGTCGACGGTGATGGGGAGCTTGACGACGATGTTGGGGGCGATCTTGGCCCGCTCGGCGCCCTCTTTCATCATGCCGGCGAAGTCGGTGGCGATGACCTCGGCGGAGACGGGGCCTTGCACGACAGCGCAGATCTCGGCGAGCCGCTTGCCGTAATCGACCTTCTCCTTGGCGATCAGCGAGGGGTTGGTGGTCACGCCATCGAGCACGCCCAGCGCGGCGGCTTCTTTGATCTCGTCGAGATTGGCGGTGTCGATGTACAACTCCATGGCAAACTCCGAAGGGGGGGGGCGATTGGCAGGGGCGGATGGACGAATGCACGCAGGGGTGCGGATGTTCGGGCGAGGGTAGGGGGGCAAGGGACAGCGTGGGGCGGTCGGCGGATTGGGGGGGCGGGAGGGTTTATCGGGCGGGTGCGGAGTGAAATCCGGTGGCACCGATGGGAGGCGTGGGAACTGGGGGAGTTGATGAGGGGTGTGCCTCTATCGCGAGACCACCGGGATTGCGTGTGTGGACAAACTGGGCATTGGCGTGGGTTTCTTGCCGATAAATCTGTCATGTTCGGCCAATTTCCAATCAACCCCATTTTGGCGCAGGCGGCGGCGGGGGGCATGGCTGCTGAGCGTGCGCATATTGATCGCAGCAAGGCGGAGCGCAAGGCGGTGAGCAAAGGCCCCGGGAGCGTTCGCACAGTGGCCGACAGCGTGGAGATTGTCGTGTCCGGCCCGCAGGCGGTGGAAGCGGTGCATGCGGCGGATGACCAGACGCTGGGAAACGGAGCCAACCAGCGGAAGAAGCGGCGGTTGATCTTGGGAAAGCGGGTTGATGGGACGCAGCCGGGGGGGCCGGAACCTGGGCACCTTGACGTTCAGGGCTGACGGGGTTTACCGGTCGTGTCCCCGGTCGGGGAGGTGGGCGAAGGGGGGAGGGCTGCTCCGGGCGTGATGTGAGGAGGGGGGGTGCGGTTGACTCGTTGGAGGGGCCCATCTATCTTTCGCCCCGCTGCTCAGACGGCTTGGCCGAAGGGCCGATGTCGGAAGGGCAGTGACAACGCGGGCGTAGCTCAGTGGTAGAGCATCACGTTGCCAACGTGAGGGTCGAGGGTTCAAGTCCCTTCGCCCGCTTTGAACGAAACGACCGACCCAGCCGAAGTGCTGGGTCGGTGTCGTTTTGGGCTTGGCCTGGCAGGCGGGCGGTTGGAAGCCCTGGGACGGGACTGGGGAGGGGCCGGGGGAGGAGGGGCCGGGGAGGGGGGCGGAAGGGGTTGCGACGGGGGGCCGTCTGGTTGTCCACAGCGGCGGGCAACCCCGAAGGCTGGTTCTGCGAACCAATTGGAGTATCTTGTAGGCGGGTCCTGGGCCCACCTTTGCCTGCGTGCGGCGTCGCAATCGCGGACCGGCCGACGCAGGTGAACCAGGACCTGTCGGCGAGCGACGGCGGTTCTTGGCGTGCGGCTCGCGTTTGGAGTTTGATCATGAAGAAGCTGACCAGTGCGTTGGTGTGTGCGGGAGCGGGTGCAGTGCTGTGGTGCGCGGGCGGAGCGAACGCACAGACCGGCACCACCACGAACATCGCCTTCGCGTTCTCGGCCGGTCAGGGCGAGGCGTTGTGGCGGAACGAGAACTTCCAGAGCGGACAGACGGCGGCGGTGTCCGCCGGCTACAGCTATGGCGACATCGGGGCGACGACGTTCCTGGTGAACAGCCTGTCGCCCATGCAGCCGCCATTCCGGATCACGCGGGTGGGTTTCCTGTGGACCTCGGGGTTCTACCCGCAGCTTGGCATTCCGTTCGACGCGACGCTGCAGGACGGCATCGTCGTGGGCACGGGCCGGCTGCAGACCTCGGGCTCGACGGTGCTGCAGACGCCGACGATCTTCTTTGAGAGCGACCCGCTGCAGGTGCCCGGTGCGCCGACCGATGTGACGGCCGACGCGGTGTGGGTGACGGTGGCGTTCCCGGAGACTGATCAGCCGGTGATCCCCACCGGTGTGGACTCCTTCACCGTGGGCCTGCAGTTCCAAAGCGACACCAACATCGGCGGGGCTCCGGACGGCAACCCACTGTCCCCCTCGCTGGTGTATGCGACGGGCAGCGCAGCGACTTCGCCCGGAATCCTCAATCCGGTGTTTGACAACGGCGTCACGCCGCCGCGCTGGATCGCGTATCCGGCGGCACAGCGGAGCCTGATCCTCCGCGTGATCACGGCGCCGTTCACCGGGCCTGCGACGCCGTGCAACCTCGCTGATGTGACCGGCGTGGGCGGACCGCCGGCGTTGCCGGACGGGCTGATCACCGGCGACGACTTCAACGCGTTCGTCGCGGCCTTCTCGGCGGGCGATCCGCTGTCGGACATCACGGGGATCGGCGGTCCGCCGGCGGTGCCGGACGGACTGATCACCGGGGATGACTTTGTGGCGTTCATCTCGCTGTTCGCAGCGGGGTGTCCGTAACGGCCTTGGGCAGGGTGCTTCGGCCGTGGTGCTGGTGACGTTGGGTGCAGCGCTGATTGGCGCGGGTTGCGTCGCCGCCTTGGCGGTGTGGACGGAGGACTTTCCGCCCGGCCCGAGGCGGTGCGTCGGCTGCGGCTATGACATGGCGGCGCTGCTGGAGAGCCTGCGGTGCCCGGAGTGCGGACGGGCGGCGGTCCATGACGGCGAACTGGTGTACACGGCCCGGCAGATGCGCTGGCGGCTGCGGGCGGCGCTGTGGTGCGGCTCGGGCCTGGTGCTGGGTGTGCTGGGCGTGCTGACCGGGTGGTGAGTGAGGGCTCGCGTCAAGCGAAGGTGGCCAGCGAGCGGGCGAGGATGGCCTGAAAGGCCGCGGCGGCCGGGGAGGGCATGCGGGAGGCGGAGCGGGCGAGGGCGAGGGAGCGGGAGAGGGGGCCGTCTTTGCAGACCAGGCCCTGGCCGGTGGGCAGAGCGAAGCGGGAGACCAGGCCGACGCCGATGCCGGCGGCGACCATCTGCTTGATGGACTCGATGGAGCGGAGTTCCATGACCACCGAGAGGGTGACGCCGGCGGCGGTGGAGGCGGAGTCGATGACGTCGCGGACGGCGGTTCCGGCCTCGAAGCCGACGAAGGGCTCGCCGGCGACGTCGGCCCAGCGGAAGGCGCGACGCCCGGCCAGGCGGTGGCCCGGCGGGGTGATCAGCCGGAGGTCGTCCTGCACCAGCGGGGTGAGGACGAGCCCCTCGGCTTTGGGTGTGCGGCGGGCGGGGCTTGGCGGTCGGCGGGGTGCGGTGGAGGGGGTGTTGGCGTGGGCGGCATTGGACGGTGCGGCGGGGAGCGTGACGATCCCCAGGTCGAGCTCGCCGGTGGAGACGGCTTGGGCGATGGCGGCCGAGCCGGCCTCGCGGACGTAGAAGCGCAGGCCGGGGTGCTGGCGGCGGAAGGCGGAGACGGCGGGGGGCAGGAGGTAGGTGGTGGCGGTGGCTCCGCCGCCGAGGCGGATGACGCCGGTCTGCAGGCCGACCAGTTCGCGGACATCCTGCCGGGCGGTGTCGGCCCGCCGGACGATGTCCTGAGCGTGGGTGAGGAAGACGCGGCCGGGCTCGGTGAGTTCGACGCCGCGCGGGGTGCGGTGGAGGAGGTCGGTCCCCAGGTCGGCCTCGAGCTTTTTGACCGCTGCTGAGAGAGCGGGCTGGGAGACGCGCAGGATGCGGGCGGCGCGGGTCATGTGCCCGGCGGCGGCGATGACGACGAAGTAGCGGAGCGGGGTGAGTTCCATGGCGACGCCGGCGCGCAGCGTAGCCGGTGCACGCGACGGTGCGTGCGGGCTGTGCCGGGGGTCGCCAGGGCGGGCGGGTCCGCCCGGAGGCTCAGCGTTGCGGGCCGCGCATGCGGAGGAGTTCCTGAGCGCGGAGGACGGTCTGCTCGAGCTGGGCGCGGTCGCCGAGATCGATCTGGCCGTTGCGGTTCATGTCGCCGGCGGAGGAGTATTGCGGGCTGCTGCTGGGTGTGGGCACGGGTATGCGCAGCAGGGCGGTGAGATCATCGATGGTGACCAGGCCGTCGCCGTCGACGTCGCCGGAGCCGATGAGAACCTGGATGTTGTCGTAGCGCTGGACGAAGCTGTTGCCGGAGAGTTCAAAGGCGACCAGGGTGAGCGAGTTGCTGCCGGCGGGCAGGTTGCCGACGTTGCGGCGCCACTCGAAGCGGTCGTACTGGGTGGCGGCGTTGGAGTCGTTGGCGGCGGCGAGGGGGTCCTGCCCGACGGGGAGGTTGGGGATCAGGTGGACGCGGTTGACGGTGCGGTCCAGAGCGCGGACGCGGAATTCGAAGTTGCCTCCGCCGATGGGGACCTGGCTGTCGAGCAATTCGGCCTGCGGGGGGAGGCGGTCGACGTAGATGACGCGGCGGAACTCGCCGTAGATCGGCAGGCCGCCGTCGGTGCGGCGGCGGTAGGCGATGGCCGAGACGTAGTTGGGGCCTTCGGGCAGCAGGGATGTGCTGATGAGCTGGCGATAGGTGCCGACGGTGCCGGTGCCGCCTGGGCCGGAGATGGGGTTGCTCTGGGTGAGGAAGCGCTCGTAGCCGCCGTCGACCAGGCCGGAGGCGGGCATGTCGAAGCTGCCGTTGCCGTTGAGGTCAACGAAGCCGGCGTTGACGCGGAAGACGGCGAAGTCGTCGAAGTTGCTGTCCAGGGAGTCGGCCTTGGTGGTGTCCAGTCGGATTTCGAAGCTGGGCGCCGAGATGATGGTCATCGGGGTGTTGCGGCGGCGCCAGGAGGGCACGGAGGCGGCGTCGGCGGGGATCTCTGAACTGATGGCGGTGCTGCCGCCGGGGAGGCGGAAGGACAGCGTGCCGGCGGGGGCGGCGGGGCCATAGACGACGTATCCGCGGCGGTGGGCGACGCCGGTGACGGAGGTGTTGTTGGGGATGTTGATGGTGATGCGGCCGCCGGAGCCGACGACGATGGTGTCGGCGATGTTGTCGCTGGGGTCGACGACGGGGTCGGTGGCGTTGCCGGAGAGTTCACGCAGGCGGGTGCCCTGCGGGAAGGAGGTGGCGACCGAGCGGGTCTGGAAGCCGGCGTCGTTGCGGTCGTTGACCGCGACGATCACGTTGCCGACGACGCCGTTGCCGCGTTCGAAGATCAGCACGTCGCCCAGGGACGGGTTGACGGGGTCGGTGGAGTTGCGGACGAAGAAGTTGCCGCGGGCGTGTCCGTTGGCCACCTGGACGAGGCGGCGGAGGTTCTGGTCCAGGTCACCCAGGGCGGTGGGGTTGCCCTCGCGGGGCCAGAAGCCCCGGTTGGTGAAGCGGGAGTGCATCTCGCGGCCGTTGAAGAACACCAGCGGGTGAGCGGACTTGAACAGGACGTAGGCGTTCTGGGGCAGGCCGTAGCGGGAGGGATCGGGCAGGGCGGGCGCGGAGGAGCCGTTGCCAACCGAGCCGTTGTCGTGGCTGAAGACATGGCCGACGCCCTGGGTGCGGTTGTTGAAGCCGTCGTCCTGGAGGTCGATGGAGCTGTTGACGGCGTTCTGCCAGGTGTTGAAGCCGCCGTCGTTGAGGATGTTGCGGAGCTGGCCGGCCTCGTTGAGGTCCAGGGCGTCGCGGTAGCCGAAGCCGTCGATGCGGATGTAGGTCTGGACGAAGTCGTTGCCGGCGACGCTCTCGCCGAAGGAGAACGGGGTGCCGAAGGTGCCGTCGGGCTTCTGGCGGCGGCCGAAGACGGTGGGGTCGTAGAAGTTGTTCCAGAACCACTGGGGGATGTGCTTGGCGGCGTCGAGACGGAAGCCGTCGACCTTGAGGTCATCGAGCATCCACTGGCACCAGCGCACGAGCAGGGCGGTGGCGTTCTCGACCACCGGATCGCCGGCGGCGGGGTTGGCGGTGTTGAAGGGGTAGATCGTCCAGGTGACGCCGTCGCCCCTGGGGGCGGGGTTGACGAAGGTGCGCGGGGTGAGCTGGCGGTCGGGGTAGAAGCGCGTGTTGGCGGGGTCGGGGCGGTTGCGGAAGTTGCCCGGGGGGATGTTGCGGGAGTCGGGACCGATGGGGTGGCGGATGAACTGGAAGTTGCTGCTCTGGTTGATGTCGATCAGGCCGACCAGGTCGCCCTCGAAGAGGTTGTAGTTGGCAGCGCCCGGGTCCATGGACTGGAACTGGCCGTTGTGGAAATCGCCCCAGAAGTTGGTGGAGGTGCCGGGGAGATAGAAGCCGGGCCAGCCGCCGTCGGCGATGAAGGCGGCGTTGGAGGTGCGCCCGCCGTTGTGGTTCATGATGATGTCGAAGTACACCTCGGTATCGGCCCGCTTGAGTTCGGCGATCATCGCCCGCATGTCGGCCTCGGTGCCGTAGATGGTCTCGTTGCCGGGCTGGCCGAGGTTGAAGCGGTCGAAGGGGTCGTAGCCGGGGGAGCCGAAGCTGGCGATGCTGGGCGGGGGGAGCCAGACGCCGCCATAGCCGGTGACGAACAGGTCGGGGGCGCGGTACTCGATCACCGACCAGGAGTTCTCGAACCACTGGAGGATGGAGCGGTTGTCGTTGCCCAGCGCGCCTGCCGGGCTGAGCTTCAGCGAGCAGAGGGCCAGACCACACGCGGCCAGAAGAACGCGGCCGCTGAGCGAAACACACCGGGCTGAACCCATCGATCAATCTCCCATTTTCCAATCGGCCGGCGGACGGCGGGGACCTGGTCCTGGGCGGGGCGGGCCGAAGCAGAGACGGAACGCCCGCGCAGGTGAGGTAAACGTACACCGTCGGCGGAGAAATGCCACCGGACTCGGTGGCTTCCCCAGTGCCGGGGACCGTCCACAAAGTCCGCTGTGGGCGGCGGATGTCCGAAACGGGGTTATCGGGGCGTTGCAGCGGGGAGGCAACGGACAGATTGGGTCTCAGGCCGGAGGAAACAGCCCCTCGGGTGCGGCATCACCGCCGAGGGAAGCATCGGCGGGCGGGGGCAGGTCCAGGTGGTCGGTCGCGGCACGGGTGAGCATGCGGCCTCGGCGGGTGCGGGCGAGGAAGCCGATCATGAGCAGGTAGGGCTCGACGACGTCTTCCAGCGTCTGGGCGTCTTCGTTCATCGACGCGGCGATGGCCTCCACGCCTGATGGGCCGCCCCGGTAGACGGTGGCGAGCGTGCGGATGTAGCCCCGGTCCAGGTCATCCAGGCCGAGGGGGTCGATGCCCTCGAGCTTGAGGGCGGCGGTGACGGTGACGGGGTTGATGGCGCCGTCGCCCTTGACCTGGGTGAAGTCGCGGACGCGGCGGAGGAGGCGGTTGGCGATGCGGGGCGTGCCTCGGGCGCGGGCGGCGATGGTGCGGAGGGCCTCGCGATCAGAGACGGGCACGCGGAGCATGGCGGCCGAGCGGGTGAGGATGGCCAGGAGCTGGTCGGTGGAGTAGAAGTCCAGATGATGGGCGATGCCGAAGCGGGAGCGGAGGGGTGCGGAGATCAGGCCAGCGCGGGTGGTGGCGCCGATGAGGGTGAAGGGCTTGAGTTGGATCTGGACGGTCTTGGCGTGCAGGCCAGAGTCGACGGGGACGTCGATGCGGAAGTCCTCCATCGCGGGGTAGATGAACTCCTCGACCGCGATGGGGAGGCGGTGGATTTCGTCAATGAACAGGATGTCGCCGGGGCCCAGGCGGGTGAGGGCGGCGACCAGATCGGTGCCCCGGGTGAGGGCGGGGCCGGAGGTGGTGTAGACCTTGGTGCCCATCTCCTGGGCGATGACGTGGGCGAGGGTGGTTTTGCCCAGGCCGGGGGGGCCGTGCAGCAGCACGTGCTCAAGAGGCTCTTTGCGGGCCTGGACCGCGGAGATGGCGATGGAGAGGCGCTGGAGCAGGTCGCTCTGGCCGATGTACTCGCCGATGCGGGTGGGGCGGAGGGACCAGTTGATGGGCTCCTCTTCCGGTGTGGCGGCGGCGGAGATCAGGCGGTGGGTGGCCATGCGGTGGGTGCTTGAGCGTGGAGCGGCGGTCGGGTGGGGTGGGGGCGAGGGGTCTGACGGATGGCGGTCAGTCGATCGGGAGGCCCTTGGCGGTCCAGAGTTCGACGATATCTCGTCGGGTGGCTGGTTCCCAGGCGGCGCCGTCGGGAAGCGTGAGGCTCAGCAGATCGCCCCTGGCGGCGTAGATGCCCACCTGGGGCTCGTCGGTGTCGCGGAAGCGGGTGCGGACGATCAGGGCGTCGCCGGCGCCGGGCTGGCGGGTGACCGACTCGCGACGCAGCGAGAGTGTGCCGGCGTCTGATCGCCAGGCGTAGAAGCCGAAGTCGGTGTGCAACTGGGCACGGGCGAGCAGCCGGGGGAGGAGTTGGACCTCGAACTGGGTGATGTAGCCGTCGCCGATGAACTGCGGGATGGTGTTGCGGGGCGGACGCTTGCCTTCCTGGGTGACCACCTGCATGGAGCCGCCCCGGCGGGCGCCGGTTTCAGACCAGGTTTGCCGGCCTGCGCCGTCGCGGAGGGTGGTTTGGACGAGCCAGGACTCTTCTTGGCGGTCGGGGGTCATGAAAGCGGTGGAGATGGTGTCGACGACGCGCATGCGGCGGCCCGGCGGGAGACCGGGTTGGCCGGGCTGGCCGGGGGCTGCTGGCTGGCCGGCCTCGCCCGCAGCCGGGGCGGGCAGCGGGGTGAGGATGCGGGCCTCGATGCGGACGAGGAAGCCCTCGGGGTCATCGCGCCCGGTGGCTGTGCCGCCGCCGACTTCGCTGCGACGGCCCTTCCAGAATCGAACGGAGCGGAAGCCGACCTCCTCAAAGCCGTCGGAGGTCTGGCGGGGGTCGATGCCGGCTACGGACTTGGCGCCGGGCGGCAGGCGACGGGCGAGGCGGAACCACTGTTCGGCGGGCTTGCCCTCAGCGTTGACCGGCATGGCGGCGAGGTAGTCCCCCGGGGTGAGTTGGCTGAGCCAGCGGGCGGCGGTGTTCACAGCGTCGCGGCGGGAGTTGGCCAGGGCGGCGGTGTCCTGGAATCGCGTGGTGGCAACCATGACCTCGTAAGCGGAGCGGGCCTCGGTCCACTTGGCGCGGGAGGTCAGCATCTCCATGACGACAAACTGGCCGGGGATCGGGCGGAAGATGGTGTAGCCCCGGACCATCTCGCCGTCCTGCGTCGGGAAGGCGTAGTAGAACCGCTCGGCGGGCTCGGTGACTTCGGCGAGTTTGAGGTTGGGCTGGCGATCGATGGTGATGTCGAGGTTCTCGGGGAACAGCAGGGTGTGGTCGGTGCGGACGAGGGCCTGGGTGGTGAAGAAGCGGCCGTCGTTGAGTCGGCTGGCGCGGACGCCCCGCACTTCCAGGTTCTTCAGGCGGGCGAGGATGAAGTTGGCGACGTCGACCACGGTGGCGTCGAGGGCTTCAGTGCGGTGGGTGGTGATGGTGGTGATGAACGGAGGGGCAGCGTTGTCGACCACGCCTTGCACGTTGGGGCCGATCTGGGTGACGGTGGCCTTGGCCGTGGTCGGCACCTTCATCACGAGCCCAACTTCGGGCATGGACAACGGCTCGCCGCCGAACACGACTGCTCCAGGGTTCATGGAGTTGACTGCGGGCGACGGAGCGGGGTCCGGCGGAGAAGTAGGGTTTTGTGCGGGTGACGCGGCGGTCGGCAAAGTCACTTGCGCCCAGCCGAAGGGGGAGATGGTGGAAAAGGCAGCCAAAAAGGCGAGAGCGATAGCACGAAATCGTGTGGCATTCATGGTGTGACGAAGGAACAGTACGACCGGACGGAGCGGCGGGGTCCGGGAAGTGAACTGTATACGGCTTTTGATAGGATATCTCGACCGATGGGCGGCGGGAAATCGGCGTTTGCGCGGCGGGCCGAAGGACATGGGCGGAAGGGTGACCCAATGAATTGGTTCCTGCTGTTCAAGGGCCTCACGTGCAAAAATCGGCTTGTGTTCGGGGGATGAGGATCGTCCCCGGGGCTTGACTCGGCGGTTGGGGTGGTTAACCTTCACCCCCTCACCGGAACGCGGTTGCGCGCTGGTGGCTCCGTCGCTGCTTGCCATGCAAGGCGAGCGTCTGACGGCGGAGGATCAAGCGGTCGCAAGACAGGCTTGTGTCGGAACAGCAGGAGGCGAAGTGCGGTGCTTCGTCTTCGGAAGGTTGGTCGCCGACACGATTCGGCGACCGGGTCGGCAGCGAAAAGGTCCAGAGGCAACCATGACGGGCGGCAAGATCAGAATCCGGATGGAAGCGTACGACCACATGGCGCTGGACGCCTCCGCGAAGGAGATCGTCGACCACGCCAAGCGCACCAACGCGAAGGTCGCCGGTCCGATTCCGCTGCCGACGCGGATCGAGCGGTACACCGTGCTGCGTTCGCCCTTCATTGACAAGAAGTCGCGCGAGCAGTTCGAGATCCGCACGCACAAGCGTGTGATCGACATCGTTGAGCCCAACGCCCGCACGGTTGAGGCTCTCAACCGCCTGGTGGTTCCGGCCGGCGTGTTCATCAAGATCAAGGCATGACGTTTCTCGCCCGCGGGGCCCTGAAGGGGGCTGAGCGGGCGATGTTGTTTGGAGGGGTGGCGGGGGTGGTGGCTGGGGCGGGGCGAAGACGACTTTGAGGTGAGCTATGGCGACGACGATGATGGGAACCAAGTTGGGCATGACGCGGGTGTTCACCGCCGAGGGCGTGAGCGTTCCCGTGACCGTCGTGCAACTCGGCCCGTGCGTGGTCACGCAGATCAAGACCGCGGCCAAGGACGGCTACGACGCCGTGCAGCTGGCCTTCGGTGAGATCAAGCCCCGCAACAGCACCATGCCTCTGATCGGGCATGACGCCAAGGCCGGCACCGCCGCAAAGCGGTACCACCGCGAGTTCCGCTGCACCGCGGAGGAGGCGGCCAAGTTCACCCTCGGCCAGACGCTGACGGTTTCGGAGTTCGAGAAGGTTGCCTTCGTCGACGCCATCGGAATCAGCAAGGGCAAGGGCTTCCAGGGCACGATGAAGCGGCACCACTTCAAGGGCATGTTCGCCAGCCACGGTACCGAGCGGAAGCACCGCTCCCCGGGCTCGATCGGCTCGCTGTGCTCCAACCGCGGTTACGGCGGTGGTCTGAAGAAGGGCAAGCGGATGGCCGGCCACATGGGCCACGTGCGTGTCACCTGCCGGTCGCTGGATGTGGTCCGGGTGGACGCCGAGAACGGCCTGCTGCTGATCAAGGGCGCGGTGCCCGGTCCGGCTCGCGGCATGGTGATGGTCCGGCCGTCGATCCGGCTGTACAAGACCAAGGCCAAGAAGCAGGCCGAGAAGGCAAAGGCCTGAGACGATGGGGGGAAGAACAACGCCGCACGTGCCGCGTGCGGTGAGGGGTGGGGAGGGATGCTCGCGACGGCGGCGGGCGGGTCGGTGAAGAACTGTCCGTAGGCCGCAGGCAAAGCGGCCCACGGGTCCGGAAGGGTCGCAAGACAACCGCCGGACGCACACAACCAACCAGGCACGGGACCGATTGCCAGGTTCCGGGCCGATGCCGAGTCTGAGCCGACTCGGTCCCGCGGATGGAGACATCCGTGGCCCCTTCCGGGGCGATTGGGACCAAGCGGTGAGGGCAAAGCGAGCCTCCCGGCCCCCGGATGTGTTCCGGCGGACAACCCGGAGGATCACGAAGAACGCTCCGGCGTTCACGAAGGCGTCCAGACGAGAGCAGACTGCATGGAAGTCCCCGTCTATAACAAGCAAGGCTCCGAGGTCGGGAAGCTGACCATCGACGAGCAGGCCCTTGGTGGGTCGATCAATCACGCACTGCTGAAGCAGGCTTACGTTCGCTACCACGCGAACCTTCGCCAGGGCTCCTCGCGGACCCTGAGCCGCAAGGAAGTCGAAGGCTCCAGCCGCAAGCTCTACAAGCAGAAGGGCACGGGCAACGCCCGTCACGGCGACAAGAACGCTCCGCTGTTCCGCGGTGGCGCTCACGCCCACAGCAAGAAGCGGACCCGCGAGGACTACCGCCTGGACATGCCCAAGAAGATGCGCCGCAAGGCCAACCGCAACGCTCTGCTGGCCAAGCTGGTGGACAACGAGGTGCGGGTGGTGGACGAGCTGAGCATGGGCGCCGCCAAGACGCGCGAGCTGGTGACGATGCTCGAGGCGATGAAGGTGGATAAGACGGCCCTGCTGGCGGTCAACGACAAAGAGCAGAACCTGCGGCTGGCGGCCCGGAACCTGGACAGCGTGACGCTGTGCCGGCCCGAGCAGCTGAACTGCTTCGAGCTGCTGAACCACCGCTATTTGGTGATCGGCAAGCAGGAACTGCAGGCGTGGCTCACCGGCCCGTCCTCGCAGACCGGCAAGGACGCAAAGGTATCGCCCAAGGGCGCGGCCGCTGCGACTCCTGCGGCCAAGGCTCCCAAGGCCCGGGCTGAGAAGCCGGCCAAGCCGGCCAAGCCCGCCAAGGCGAAGAAGGAGGCGAAGTGAGCATGGATCTCTCCTATGTGATCAAGCGTCCGCTGCTCACCGAGAAGAGCACATACCTGAGCAACGAGCTCAACCAGTATGCCTTCGAGGTTGACGTCCGCGCCAGCAAGGACCAGATCAAGGCGGCGGTCGAGTCGCTGTACAAGGTCAAGGTCGAGTCCGTGAACGCTTCGGTGGGCAAGGACCGCGATCGTCGGACCCGCTTCGGCCTGTCTGAGGGCCGCATCCACAAGAAGGCCGTGGTGAAGGTGAAGGCCGGCGAGAAGATCGAGATGTTCTGAGGCCCGAGGGTCGCCGAGCATCGCCCGGCGGCCTGAGAAGGTCTTTCACAAAGAGACGAACATGCCCATCCGCATTTACGACAAGACCAGCGCCGGGCGCCGCTTCAGCTCGGTGAACCTCAATGCCGAGGTGACCAAGTTCTCCCCGGAGAAGTCGCTGCTGCGTCCGCTGCCCAAGACGGGCGGCCGCAACAACAGCGGCAAGATCACCTCTCGCGGTCGCGGCGGCGGCGCCAAGCGGCAGTACCGCCTGATCGACTTCCGTCGCGCCGACCGCGACGGCATCGTGGGCGAGGTGGTGGGCATCGAGTACGACCCGAACCGCACGGCGCACATCGCGCTGGTCAAGTACACCGACGGCGTGAAGCGGTACATCATCGCTCCGGTCGGTCTGCAGGTCGGCCAGAAGATTCAGTCGTCGGCGACCGAGGCGGTTGAGCCCAAGACCGGCAACAACATGCCGCTGAAGCTCATCCCCACCGGCCTGGCGGTGCACTGCGTGGAGCTGCAGCCCGGCAAGGGCGGGCAGATCTGCCGCTCGGCCGGCATGTACGCCCGGCTGATGAACAAGGAAGGCCGCTACGCGACGATCATGCTGCCCTCGGGCGAAATGCGCATGGTGTCGGTGGACTGCCGTGCGACGATCGGCGAGGTCGGCAACCCCGATCAGCAGAACGTCCGCTGGGGCAAGGCCGGTCGCATGCGGCACCTGGGCCGTCGGCCCATCACCCGCGGCGTCGCCAAGAGCCACAACGCCCACCCGCTGGGCGGCGGCTCGGGCCGCAGCAAGGGCAACCGTCCGCCGTGTGGCCCCACGGGCGTGCTGGCCAAGGGCGGCCGGACGCGGAACCCCCGCAAGCACAGCAGCAAGCTGATCATCCGCCGTCGCGTGAGCAAGCGTTACGGCCAGGTGAAGTAACCCATCTGAGCGAACGGGCAAGAGCAAGCCAGTCAGACAGCAGTCGAGGACACCATGAGCCGCAGCCTGAAGAAAGGTCCGTACGTCGACGAGCGTCTCTACCGCCGGGTGGAGAAGCTGAACCAGATGGGCAAGAAGGAGCCCATGAAGACCTGGCGCCGCGCCTGCACGATCGTGCCGGAGTTCGTGGGCCATACCTTCAAGGTGCACAACGGCCGGGCCTTCCTGGACGTGTTCGTGACCGAGGACATGGTGGGCCACAAGTTGGGCGAGTTCAGCCAGACTCGCACCTTCAAGGGCCACACCAACAAGAAGGAAGGCATCGCCGACGGCGCCAAGGGCGCTGCTCCGGCCGGGAAGAAGTAAGCCCTTGGAGTAGCGGGCGGGGTCGGATGGGGGCGGGTTCGAGCGTGTAGCAGCAGGAGCCAAGCCGTGCGGATTGCCGGAAACAAGCTGACGAAGATTGCCCAGGAAAAGGGCGTGGATGTCGCCACGCTGGCACAAGCGGTGGTTGAGCCGGGCAAGGGCCTGGGCAACGCGGAGAAGGCGCAGAGCGCTGTCCGCAACTGGATGCGCGGCAACGATCACCCCCGCTGCAAGGCGGCCCAGGTGAAGAAGCTGGCCGCCGCCCTGAGCGTGCCGGTGGGCAAGATCGCCAAGTTCGAGTGCCGCTTCCGGTTCGAGCGTGGCAGCCCGCGCAAGACCAAGCTGCTGACGGATCTGATCCGCGGCAAGGACTACCTGACCGCCCAGAACCTGCTGACGTTCAACATCAAGCGGGCTGCGGTGGATGTGAAGCAGGCCCTGGCGGCTGCGTACGACGACGCCATGGCGGCGGAGGCGGACGTGGAGAAGCTGGTGGTCTCCGAGAGCGCCGCGGACGACGGCCCCCGGATGAAGCGGTTCAACCAGAAGGACCGCGGCCGGGCGCACCGCATCTACAAGCGAATGACGCACATCACCGTGGCGCTGGCCGAGAAGGACTGAGCGACGGCGACGGACACCGGGCCCCGGCGGAGCGCCGGCGGCGAGCACTGAGCAAACACTCTCGGGTCTGAGAAGCACCCGGGAACGACTGATCGAAACGGACGAGCACATGGGACAAAAGACACATCCATACGGGCTCCGAGTCGGCATCACCGAGCCCCACCGCTCGCGCTGGTACGCCCCCAAGGCGCTGTTCGCCGAGCTGCTTGTGGAAGACTACAAGATCCGCAAGTTCATCGATCAGCGGCTCAACCGCAAGCCGCCGTACGCCGCCGTGAGCGACGTGCACATCGAGCGGACGCGCGAGGAGCTCAAGGTCATCCTCAAGACCGCCCGTCCGGGTCTGGTCATCGGCCCCAAGGGCGCCGAGGTGGAGCGGATCACCGAAGAGCTGCAGTACATGACCGGCCGCAAGGTCGCGATCTCGATCATCGAGGTGAAGAACCCCGATCTGGACGCGCAGCTGGTGGCCGAGGGAGTCGCGGAGCAGCTCCGCAAGCGCATGGCCTTCCGCCGTGCGGCCAAGATGAAGGGTGAGGCGGTGATGGGGGCCGGCGGCAAGGGTGTGTGGATTGTTCTGGCCGGCCGCCTGGGCGGCGCCGAAATGAGCCGCACGATCGACGTTCGCCTCGGCTCGCTGCCCCTGAGCACGCTGCAGGCCAACATCGACTACGGCTTTGCCGAGGCGTTCATGAGCTACGGCGCCATCGGTGTGAAGGTGTGGATCTTCAAGGGTCTGTACGAGGCTGAAGCCAAGACGCAGACCGCCGAGCCGCTGGCGGCCGGCACCCGCACCAAGGCCCGTGGCCGTCGGTGATCGGAATCGGGGAGGGTGGCAGTGGAAGCGGGGGGGGCGGATCGAGTTTGTCTGACGTTGGAGTGTGACGCATGCCTTTGATGCCCAAGCGAGTCAAGTTCCGGAAAGAGCAGCGCAACGTGCGCCCGCGCAAGGCCACCAAGGGGAACTACGTCGCCTTCGGTGACTACGGTCTGCAGAGCCTGGAGTCCTCCTGGCTGCCGGGCCGCGTGATCGAGGCGGGCCGCATCGCGGCGCAGCACTTCCTCAAGCGTGAGGGCAAGCTGTTCATCCGCGTCTTCCCGGACAAGCCGATCAGCAAGAAGCCGCTGGAAACCCGAATGGGTACCGGCAAGGCGGATGTGGAATACTGGGCGGCGCGTATCCGTCCCGGCACGATGCTCTTCGAGATCGCCGGCGTGACCGACGCGGTGGCCCGCCAGGCCATGACCCGCGTGGCCATGAAGATGCCGGTCAAGTGCCGGATGGTTCGTCGCCGCATCGCAGTGTGATCAGGTCGGGGATGACGGGGGCGGGCAAGCCAGCAGTTCACGAGGCAAGCAAGGAATCAGCCAATGACGGGTGCCGAAGTCAAGAAACTGACCAGCGAGGAAGTGGGCGTGGAGCTCAAGCGGCTTCGCGAGAAGCTCTTCCAGCTCCGCAACCAGGCGGTCACCGAGAAGGTGGAGGACACCTCTCAATTCCGCAAGATTCGCAAGGACATTGCCCGTCTGCTGACCGAGCAGAACGCCCGCGCCCGTGCGACGGCCGGCAAGAAGGCCTGACGCGTCACCGGCACACACGCATCCCACCGCGGGAGAAACCCATGACCACGACCAGCAGCACCATCAAGGCCCCGGCGACCCGGATCGGCATCGTTGAGAGCGACGCCCGCAGCAAGACCCGCAAGGTCGTTGTGGCCAATGACCAGACCCACCCCAAGTACGGCAAGATCATCCGCAAGCGGACGGTCCTGCACGTTCACGATGAGAAGAACGAGAGCCGCAACGGCGACCTGGTTGAGGTCGCGCCGTGCCGGCCCATCAGCAAGACCAAGAGCTGGAAACTCGTGCGGATCGTCCGCCGCGGCGCAGCCATGAAGTTCGAGGGCGTCTCGGCGCCCGCTCAGGAGGGGGCCAAGGCCTGAGCCGGTCTGATCCGGAGCAGCCGGATCGGGACGGAGCAAGGCGGAGGAACACACCATGATCCAACAGGAAACCAGGTGCGAAGTCGCGGACAACTCGGGCGCCAAGATCGCCTATGTGATCCGCGTGTACGGCGGCTCGACGGCGACCGGCAAGTTCACGCGTCGCGTGGCGGGCGTGGGCGACAAGGTCTACGTGTCGATCAAGAAGGCCCTGCCCGGGGCTGACGTGAAGGCCGGCGACATGTCCAAGGCGGTGGTGGTCCGCACCACCAAGCCGACGCGTCGCGCCGACGGCTCGTACGTGAAGTTTGATTCCAACGCGGTCGTCCTGATCCAGGACGACGGCAACCCCAAGGGCACCCGCATCTTCGGCCCCGTTGCTCGCGAGCTTCGCGACCGCAACTACATGAAGATCGTGTCCCTCGCTCCGGAGGTGGTCTGACTATGGCTCGCCACGTTCGTACCGGTGACAGCGTGATCGTGACCAGCGGCGACCATAAGGGCGCCAAGGGCGTGATCCTTCGCGTGGACACCAAGAACAATCGTGTGTACGTGAAGGGTGTCAACCTGGTGACCAAGCACATGCGGCCCACCCGCACCGTGCCCCAGGGCGCCATCATCACGAAGGAAGCGCCGATTCACATCAGCAACGTCAGCCCCGAGGTTGACGGCAAGGCCACCCGCGTGCGCTTCGCGGTGAAGGCTGACGGCAGCAAGGTCCGGGTCGCCGCTCGCGGCGGCAAGGAACTCGCTAACGCCAAGGGGCCGGTCGCTCCGGCCAAGAAGAAGTAATCTCAACGATCGCTCCACGCAGCAGACAGCGGATCTGAACCATGGCCGAAGAGAAGAAGAACCAGCAGAGCAAGCCGACGGACGCTGAGAAGGCCGAGAAGGCCGCGAAGGCCAAGGCCGCCGCGGCCAAGGCCAAGGCGGACGCGGCCGAGAAGGGCGCCAAGTCCTCCAAGGGCAAGAGCGGCGCGCCGACCGCCGACCAGGAGCCGAGGGTTGAGCCGCGTCTTCAGACGCGATTCAAGACCCACGTGCGTCAGGCGGTGGCCGAAAAGTTCGGCCTGGGCAACCCGATGCAGCAGCCGCGTCTGGACAAGATCGTTCTGAACGTGAACATGGGCCGGCACCTTGAGAACAACAAGCTGCCCCCGAACGTGAAGACGACTGTTCTGGACACGATGGTCAAGGTGGCCGGCCAGAAGCCGGTTGTCACCAAGGCCAAGAAGAGCGTGTCGAACTTCAAGGTTCGCGAGGGCGCCGAGACTGCGGCGATGGTGACGCTGCGTCGTGACCGGATGTGGCACTTCCTCGACAGGTTCATCAACCTGGCGTGCCCCCGTATCAAGGACTTCCGGGGCCTGAACGACAAGGCCTTCGACAAGCAGGGCAACTATGCCTGCGGCATCACCGAGCAGGGCGTGTTCCCCGAGATCAACATGGCGGAGGTGACCTTCACCCACGGCATGAACATCTCGATCGGCTTCCGGAACAGCACGCCGGAGCTCAGCAAGTTCATCCTGGCTGAGCTGGGCATGCCTTTCCGCAAGCCCGAGGAAAAGAAGAAGTAATCAGGCAGCACCGCAAGAGAACGACCACCGGATTCAACGACGGAACCCCCACCCATGGCCACCACCGCTCAGTTCAACAAGAGCCAGCGCACGCCCAAGTTTTCCACCCGGAAGGTTCGCCGGTGCCAACTGACCGGCCGGGCCCGTGGCGTGTACCGCAAGTTCGGCATCAGCCGCATCATGCTCCGCAAGCTGGCGCTTGAGGGCAAGATCCCCGGGATGCGCAAGGCCAGCTGGTAAGCGGATGGGCTCTCCGCCGACAGCCGGCGGCGAGCAACAGACAGACAACCGGCCCTGGGCCGCAGTCAGCAACGACCGACGAGACCGACCAATGGCGATCAACGATCCGATTTCCGACATGGTGACGCGTATCCGCAACGCCCTGGCCAACAAGGCCAAGAGTGTGGATTGCGTGAACTCCCACGTGTGCCGCGGCATCGCCTCCGTCCTTCGCGACGAGGGCTACATCGACGGCTTTGACGTGGTGGAGGACGGGCGCGGCGGTAAGCTGAAGCTCAAGCTCAAGTACGGCCCTCGCGGCGAGCACGTGATTCATCGCGTGGTCCGCCAGAGCAAGCCGGGCTGCCGCGTCTACCGCAAGGTCGACGAGCTCCCCCGCCCCCTGCAGGGCCTGGGCATCTGCGTGGTCAGCACGTCCAAGGGCGTGTTGTCGGATCGCAAGTGCCGCACGGAGAAGGTCGGCGGCGAACTGCTGTGCATCGTCGAGTGACGATGGGCGGTGGCCGGGTGGGGTGACCAGGGGAGGGTCAACGGAGCGGGCGGGTGGTTCGGGCACGGGCTCGATGGTCAGTAGGACACTTCACGCAGCGAGACAGCCATGTCGCGTATCGGTCGCAAGAGCATCACGGTTTCGGACAAGGTCAAGGTCGCCGTCAAGGACCTGACTGTGAACGTTGAGGGCCCGCTGGGTAAGCTGTCCTTCACGCACAAGCCCGAGGTTCAGGTGAAGCTGGAGGACGGCGGCAAGACCGTCGTCTGCAGCATCGATGAAGCCAAGCACGGCGAGAACCGCGAGGTTCGGGCGTTGTGGGGCACGACCCGTGCCCTGATCGCCGGGATGATCGAGGGCGTGACGAAGGGTTACACCGAGGTCATGGAAGTGGTGGGCGTGGGCTGGACCCCGACGGTCAGCGGCACCACGCTGAAGCTGGTGGTCGGCTTCGCGAACCCGATCATGATGACGATTCCCGCGGGCGTGAAGGTGACGGTGGACAAGAACGTCGTCACCGTCGCCGGCCCGGACAAGAAGGCCGTCGGCCAGTTTGCCTCGGACATGCGGGCCGTCCGCAAGCCCGAGCCGTACAACGGCAAGGGCATCAAGTACAAGGAAGAGGTCATCAAGCGCAAGGCCGGCAAGGCCTTCGGCACCGCCTGATGCAGGTCGCCCGGTTGACCCGTTTTCGCTCCCCCGCACACGCACGCGTCTGAAAGAGACTCCAAATGGACAAGGCCAAGCACAAGGTGGTTCGCCGGCAGCGTCGGCACACGGGCATCCGCAAGCGGGTGATCGGTGTGCCCTCCCAGCCGAGGCTGAGCATCTACAAGTCCCTGAATCACATCTACGCCCAGGTCATCGACGACCTGGCGGGTACCACCATCGCCGCCGCCAGCACGATGGACAAGGACGTGAAGCTGGAGAAGACCGGCAACAGCGCGGCCGCTGCTGCTGTGGGCGCCTTGGTCGCCAAGCGGGCGCTGGCCAAGGGCGTGAAGGATGTGAAGTTTGATCGCGGCGGTTTCAAGTTCCACGGCCGCGTGAAGGCCCTTGCCGACGCTGCCCGCAAAGAAGGCCTGAAGTTCTGACCAATCGCGGGCTTCGGCCCGCATCAGCCACCGGGGCGGCTGATCGCCCCGCGGAAAGAGAAACGACCAATGCCTGAGATGCTCGACGAAAAGTCCAGTATTGAGTCCACGACCATCGGCGTGTATCGCACGTCCGCCACCGTTAAGGGTGGCCGCCGGTTTTCCTTCGGCGCCCTGGTGGTCGTCGGCAACCGCAACGGCGAGGTCGGCTTCGGCTACGCCAAGGGCATCGAAGTGCCCAACGCGGTCGAGAAGGCTCAGAAGGACGGCCAGCGGAACATGGTCAAGGTCGAGCGGATCGGCACCACCATCCACCACGAGGTGGAAGGCCGCTTCAGCAGCGCCAAGGTGCGGCTGATTCCCGCCGCCCCCGGTACCGGCGTGGTGGCCGGCACCGTGGTTCGTGCCGTGCTGGATCTGGCTGGCATTCAGGACTGCCTGACCAAGTGCTACGGGTCCACCAACCCGCAGAATGTTCTCAAGGCCGTGTTTGACGCGGTTTCGCAGCTTCGCTCTCCCTCGCTGGTCGGCGAACTCCGCCGCCAGACGCTGGAGGAGACGGAGATCGCCAAGAAGATCGAGGCCGGCAAGGCCTTCGCCCCGGCGGCCCGCAAGGGCGACAAGCCCAAGGGTCCGGTCAACACGCTGGGCAACGACCGTGGTCGTGGCGGGCGCGGCGGCCGTGGTCCTGGCGGCCCCGGCGGGCGTGGCCCGCGCGGCGGTGGCCCGGGTGGCCCCGGCGGTCCGGCCGGTGATGCACCGGCAGCTCCCGCCGGCGACGCTCCGGCTCCGGCCAGCAAGTGAGCCGGCCCTCGTTTGACTCTTTGCCCGTTGACTTGAACACCGACGAACGCTGATGCCGGCCGCTCGCACAGGCCGGATGACACAGGACGACCAGCCATGATGATTCACGAAGTCACCCCGAAGGCCGGAAGCTACAAGGCCCGCAAGCGTGTGGGCCGCGGGCGCGGCTCGGGCAGCGGCAAGACCTCCGGCCGCGGCCAGAAGGGCGCGGGTTCGCGTTCGGGCACCGCCCGGAAGAAGGCGTTCGAAGGCGGCCAGATGCCGCTGTTCCGCCGCATCCGCAAGTACGGCTTCAGCAACGTGCGATTCACGACCGAGTTCTGGACAGTGAACCTGCGTGACATCGTGTCGCACCCGGCGTTCAAGTCCGGCGGCACGGTCGATGTTGCCTCTCTGCAGAAGGCGGGCCTGGTTCGTGACGACAGCCGCGACGTGAAGATTCTGGGCGATCTGGGCGACAACAAGGCCCTGAGCGTGAAGCTGACCCTGAATGTTTCCCGCGTGACGGACACGGCCCGCAAGCACGTGCTGGCCGCCGGCGGCTCGGTGAATGAGACCGGCACCCGCCGGGACAAGGCCCGCGGCATCGATCGCAACAGCGAGGACCGCAGCCCGAAGAACCTGACCAAGAAGCTCAAGCGCGGCCGCAAGGCTGGCGGCGAGAAGGCCAAGGCGGCCGCTCCGGCGGCGGAGTGATCCGCTTGGCGATGGGCTGATGATGCACACACCACGGGCGCGGTTCAGAGCCGCGCCCGTTTGTTTTTTCGGGCAATCCGGAGTATTCCGGGTGAGGCCGAGCTCGGATTGCAGGGGGGGGGGATGATGAAGGCCTACCATCGGCGGGCTTGGTTTCGGCGGGCTTGGCCCGGTGAGAGTGGGGGAGGGATCGCCGGGGGGGCGGGTGTCGTGAGGTTGGTGGCGGGCCTTCCCGCCGGTCGTGAGTCAAACGGATCCGCACCGCATGTTCGAGTCGATCTTCAAGGGCTTCGGCAACATCGCCAGGATTCCGGAGTTGAGGAACAAGATCCTCTTCACTCTGGGTATGCTGGCGGTTTTCCGCATCGGCCACTGGATCCCCCTGCCGGGAGTGAATCAGGAGGCGCTGAGCGCCTCGCTGAACCAGCAGGACGGGTCCACGTTCGATCAACTGGCGACCATGATCAGCATGTTCTCGGGTGCAGCATTCTCGCACTCGACGATCTTCGGCCTTGGTGTGCTGCCGTACATCTCCGCATCGATCATCTTCCAGTTGCTGACGACGGTCAGTCCGAGGCTCAAAAAGCTGCAGGAAGAGGGCCCGACGGGCCGCCAGAAGATCATGGAGTGGACGCGGTACGCGACCATCGGCCTGTGCCTCATCCAGGGCTACGGCTGGCTGCAGTACATCAACGTTCGCGGGCTGGTGTATGCCGAGTGGTCGGTGACGCCTTTGTGGTGGGTGGTTTCAATCGCAGCACTCACGGCCGGCACGGTCTTCCTGATGTGGCTTGGCGAGCAGATTGACAAGTACGGCATTGGCAACGGCGTGTCGATGATCATCATGGCCGGCATTCTCACTCAGATGCCGACGGCGATCACCTGGATCGTCAACAACTTCGACCCGGCCAACCCGGCGGAGAAGATGGGCTATCTCGGCCTGCTTTCGCTGATTCTCGGCTTCGTGGTGGTGACGGCGGGCGCCGTGCTGATGACTGTCGCCCAGCGGCGCATTCCGGTGCAGCAGGCCAAGCACACCCGCGGCCGCAAGGTCTTCGGCGGGCAGCGGAGCTACCTGCCGCTGCGTGTGAACCACTCCGGCGTGATGCCGGTGGTGTTCGCCAGCTCGCTTATGATCTTCCCGTCGGTCGTGTTCAATCTGCTGTTCAACACGGCCACCGGCGGAAGCGCCGAGGTGACGGGCTTCTGGGCCCGCACGTTCTCCTGGCTGAATGACCAGTTCGCTTACGGCGAGTATGTCTATGTGCTGGGTGAGGTGCTGCTGATCTACTTCTTCAGCTACTTCTGGATCACCGTTCAGTTCAATCCCGAGGAGATGGCCAAGCAGCTCAAGGAGCACGGCTCGTTCATCCCCGGTCTGCGTCCCGGTCCGCGCACCGCCGAGTACCTCGAGGCGGTGATGGAGCGGATCACCTATGTGGGCGCCGCCTTCCTGTCGGCGATTGCCATTCTCCCGATGGTCATCAGCCGCCAGCTCGGGGTTGACATGATGGTGACGCAGTTCCTCGGCGGCACCGGCCTGCTGATCGTGGTGTCGGTGGTTCTGGATTTCATCCAGCGTGTTGAGGCCAACCTGCTGATGCGGAACTATGCCGGCTTCCTCACCGGGGAGGACGGCAAGGGGCCGCGGATCCAGTCCTCCCGCGGCGGAGCAATGTAAACCGTCGATCAGGTCGGGGTGAGAATTCGGTGCGGTGGAGCGACCATGCCCAAGCAGAGTGATGACAAGTTGACGATGGAAGCAACGGTGGTGGAAGCGCTGCCGAACGCGATGTTCCGTGTGAAGCTGCCCAATGACGTGGTGGTGCTGGGGTACGTCTCAGGGAAGATGCGGATGAACTACATCCGCATTCTGCCGGGCGATCGGGTCACGGTGGAAATGAGCCCGTATGACCTGAGCAAGGCCCGCATCACGTTTCGGCACTGAGCCGTGTCGGTGCAGTAGGGCGGCGTTAGGTGAATCGGGGGGAGTGAAGGCGGCAGCGGGCGGGTGATGGTGGGGGGCGGACGGGGAGGGTGGCAGGAAAGGCCTTTCGGTACTGGCCTGAGTCGGGCAGTGCGTCTAGAATCCCCTCCGCTTTTGATCAACTGTAAAAGAGAAGGTGTTCCATGAAGGTTCGGGCCAGCGTCAAGCGTATCTGCAAGGATTGCCAGATTGTCCGTCGCAAGGGCAAGGTGCGGGTGATCTGCAAGGCAGATCCGAAGCACAAGCAGGTCCAGGGCTGATTCCCGCCGGGCGGGGAGCAGCGGGGGCCGCATGGGTTGAGCGTGAGGGGGGCAAGGCGGCGGGTGCTGTAGGAAAATGGTCCGTTCGCCGGCTGATGCCGACGGCCGGTGTCTGAGAGGTTCAGGAGTCCAAACGTGGCGCGTGTTGCTGGTATCGACATTCCGGAGGGCAAGAAGATCTACTTCGCCCTGCAGTACATCCACGGCATCGGCCCGAAGTTCGCCAAGGACATCCTGGCCGAGGCTCAGGTTGACCCGGAGGCCCGCGCCAAGGACGTGGACGAGCAGTCGCTCGCCCGCATCAACGCGATCATCGACGGCTCGTACCTGGTTGAGGGTGCGCTCCGCCGGCAGGTGGGCCAGAACGTGCAGCGTCTGAAGGACATCCGCTCCTACCGGGGCGAGCGTCACCGCAAGGGGCTGCCGGTTCGCGGGCAGCGGACGCGGAGCAACTCGCGTACCCGCAAGGGCCGTCGCAAGACGGTGGCCGGCAAGAAAGGCGTCAAGGGCTGATTGCATTCGGCACTGGGGCATCCGGAGGGCTTGGCCCTCCGCGTGCGACTGGCCGCCTGAGCAGATCGGAAAACGACTATGGGCAAGAAGGTCAAGAAGGTCCGCAAGAATGTTGTTCGCGGCATCGCTCACATCAAGGCGAGCAACAACAACACGATGATCACCATCACCGACATGAACGGCGAGACCCTGTGCTGGGACTCGGCGGGCACCGTCGGCTTCAAGGGCACGCGTAAGAGCACGCCGTTCGCGGCCACCCGCGCGGGCGAGAACTGCGGCCAGAAGGCCCGCAAGCTGGGCGTGACCGAGTGCGAGGTCCGCATCAAGGGCGCTGGCGCCGGGCGTGAGTCCTGCGTCAACGGCCTGACGAGTACGGGCATCCGCATCACCGCGGTTGAGGACCACACGCCGGTGCCGCACAACGGCTGCCGCCCGACCAAGCGTCGTCGCGTGTAAGGCCGTGTGGCAGCGGCAGCCGCTGCAGCGGGCGCGATGCTTGAAGGCAATGAACCATCACCGGCGTGGCGCCAGCGCGCTTCGCCGGTTTTCCCAGACGGACAGCAGGGACGACGTGCCAGGCTCGGCGGAGGCCGTTGTTTCCCGATTCACCGCTTCTGGGCCGTCCCGGATCCACCATCCCATCCGCCGAGCAAAGGACACTGGCCATGCGCATTAAGTGGCGCGGTTTGGAACTTCCCAGCCGGATCACCGCGGACCCGCGGTTCAAGAGCGACACGTACGGACGGTTCATCGTCGAACCGTTTGAACGCGGCTTCGGCACCACCATCGGCAATGCATTGCGGCGCGTGCTTCTCTCCTCGCTGGAGGGGGCATCGGTCACCAACGTGAAGATCAAGGGCGCCAGCCACGAGTTCTCCACGCTTCCCGGCGTGCTTGAAGACGTGACCGACATCATCCTCAACGTCAAGTCCCTGGTGGTGATGGCCGAGGCCGAACTGCCCCCCGAGGGCAAGACGCTTCGGGTCGCCGTTCAGGGCCCCGGCGAGGTTGTCGCCGACATGCTTGAGGGCGACGCGGCCATCAAGGTGCTCAACAAGGACCTCGTTCTGGCGACGCTCACCGACAAGGTGCAGTTCGAACTGGAGATGAACGTCAAGCGCGGTCGCGGCTATGTGCCGGCGGCTGAGGCGGCCAGCACCGCTGAGGATCAGGAGATCGGCGTGATCAACGTCGATGCTTCGTACTCCCCGGTGCAGCGCGTGCGTTTTGCGGTTGAGGAGACCCGCGTCGGTCAGAAGACCAACTACGACAAGCTGGTGATGGAGATTTGGACGAACGGCACGGTCGTGCCGCATATGGCGCTGGTCGAGGCGGCCAAGATTCTCCGCAAGCACCTCAACGTCTTCCTGCAGAACGCCGAGATCGGCGAGGCCACCGCGTCGGTCGGCGCCGTCGCCGTTCCCGATCCGGCCAACGAGGAGCTGTTCCGCAAGCTCAACCGCAACCTTTCCGATCTGGACCTCTCGGTCCGCGCCAGCAACTGCCTGGAGTCGGCCCGCATCCTCTACGTCCACCAGCTGGTCACCAAGACCGATGCCGACCTGCTCAAGGTCCGCGCCTTCGGCCGCACCAGCCTGCGCGAGGTCAAGCGCAAGCTCGAGGACATGAGTCTCACGCTGGGCATGACCCTGCCGGCCGGGTTCCAGCCCGTGACCGCCTGAAGCATCTGCTGCGGATGAGCCTTTGGCCGTCCGCTAACAGTCTCCGGCAGGTCGGGTGAAGGCCCGAACCTGCCGATTCAACCGAGGTCGGCGACGGCGCCTATCCTCGATCCCTTCCGGGAGTTCCGGGAGGACTGGGCGTACGCCCGACATTCCATCACTCGGCTTCCCCGAGCCTTATCGCGGAGAACGCACCATGCGTCACGGAAAAGCCGGCTACAAGCTCGGCCGCACGACGGCCCACCGCTTGGCCACCATTCGCAACCTTGCCTGCTCGCTGCTCGAGCACGGCCAGATCACCACCACCATCCCCCGCGCCAAGGCGGTGCAGCCCTTCGTGGAGAAGCTGATCACCACCGCCAAGAAGGGCGGTCTGCACTCTCGCCGCCAGGTCATCGCCAAGCTCGGCTGGGACCGGCACGGCTTCGAGTGGCTGTATCTCTCCAAGAAGCCCGATGAGGCTGAGAAGGCCTCCGTGCAGGATCTGGCCGACCGGGCCAGCAAGTTCTTTGACATCCCCAAGAGCAGCGAGGTTGAGCGGAACCGCTACGGCGAGCTCCGCAAGGCCCCCAAGCTGGTCAAGCACGTGTTTGACAATGTGGTGCCCCGCTTCCGCGATCGCGCCGGCGGCTACACCCGCATCATCAAGCTCGGCCGTCACCGCGTGGGCGACGGCGGCGAACTGTGCGTGATCCAGTTCGTTGGTGCCGAGGAAGGTCCGGAAATCGGCGGCGGCGCTTCCAAGCGTCGCAAGATCGCCGACAAGCGCACCGCCTTCGCCAAGAAGGTCCGCTCCGGCGGTTCTGCCCCGGCTGCCAACTGATCTGTCAACTGCGCGGCCGGGCCGTTAGGCCGCAGTTCAGGAGTGGTTCTCGGACCTTGATTGTGTGAACCCTTCCGGCAGGCACGCCGTATAGTCCCCCGTGAAAGTCCCAGCCTTTGGTGTCGCTCAGGTGTGTGGCCGGGCATCTGCTGGGAACTCGACGAAAACGCCAAATCCCACAAGGAAGCGAGCTATGAAGAATCTGTCCCGCTTTGCCCCCATCGCCTTGATCTGCGCTGCCGGCCTGCTGGTTGGCTGCAATGCCAACCGAGCCGAGGTGTCCGCGACTGAGACCAAGGTCGGCGCCTGCAGCGGCGAGAAGGCCTGTTCCGAGGGCAAGACCTGCTCCAAGGGTGAGGCTTGCCACAACGCCAAGAAGGAGGGCTGCTCCGGCGCCGCCAAGAGCGACTGCGCCGGCTCTGCCAAGGCCGACAAGGCCGCGTGCTCCGGCGAGGCCAAGGCGGCCGGTTCCTGCTCCGGCAAGAGCTCCTGCTCCGGCAAGAGCGTCAACTGATTCCTGCCCCGATTCGGGGTTTGAACAGCCCTGCCTGACTCCACCGCGGTCCGTAGGTTCATCCCACGGGCCGCGTGTCATTTTGGGGGGGGCTTGAGTATGGGCCCGTCAGCGTCAGGAGTCGGGCGACGCGGCGGACATGCTCAGCGGGCCGGTGTTCAGCGGCCCGCGCGGCGTTGTGCGGCCTGGCGGGCGTCGGAGGTCAGGCGGACCATGTCCTCGCCGTGATTGGCGTTGTAGAGGCCCAGCACGCGGGCATCGGGCCCAATCAGGAACAGGTGGGGCGGGTGCTGGATGTTGTTCATCTGCTGGCCGGCTTTGGTGGTCAGTTGCATGCCGGCGTCCTCGGCGACGTGCATCTTGAGGTCTTCGCCGAGGATCTTGCGGGTGACGCCGGGTGGTGCGGTCGCCAGCGTCCAGCGGGAAAAGTCGGCCCCGTACTGCTCGCCGTAAGCCTTCAGGACTGCCGGGGTGTCGTTGGCGGGGTCGAGGCTCAGGCTCAGCAGTCGCACCGGGGTGTCCTTGAGCGCCTGCTGCTGCTTGGACATCTGGAAGGTCATGTTCGGGCACGCCAGCGGGCAGTTGGTGAAGACGAAGCCGACGATGGTGACGTTGCCCAGCAGCAGGGTGCGGTCGACGGGTTTGTTGTCCTGATCGGTCGCGGTGAAGGCGGGGATGGACAGGTTGGCCATGGCCTGCTCGGGCAATTGCGCCGTGCCGCGGGGAACGCGCCCGGTGGACACGACAAACGCGAGGGCGGCGACGCCGCAAACCAGCGTGCACGCGGCGAAGATCATCAGCAGGCGGAGGGGGCGGGGCATGGGTTGGTCCGGTCAGGTGCGTGGTTGCACGGCAGTACGCGAGGACAGATCGGGTTGTTCTGCAGGCGGTCAGGCTTGTCTGGGCTCCGCCAAAGCCGGGGCTGGCGGGCAGCGGCTTACAAGGCCGCCCGCACGGAGACCTCGGCCACCATCATCAGCAGCAGCACCGGCAGGTGGATGACCGAGGCGATGAACACCGAGCGGGCCTGTTCGCGGGTTCTGCGGCGGAGCAGCGTGCAGCACAGAGCCAGGAAGCCCAGGCCGGTCAGCACGGCGACGACGGCGTACGGCAGGCCGAGCCGGTCGGGCATGTAGAACGCAGGGGCCAGTGTGGCCGGCACGAGCGCCGCGGCACCGAGCACGACCGTCCAGGCGGTCTTGATGCCGGTGGGGTCGAACACCGGCAGCACGGCATGGCCTCCCCGGGCGTAATCGTCTTTGTAGAGCCAGGCGATGGCGAGGAAGTGGGGGATCTGCCACACCATCATCAGGGCAAACAGCGTCCAGCCGCCGGCCTCCAGCAGCCCGCCCCACACGCCCAGCGTGGAGGCCTCAGCGGAGATGTGCCGGGCGGCACACCAGCCGATCAGCGGGGGCAGGGCCCCGGGCACGGCGCCCACCAGCGTGGCCCATGGGCTGATCGGCTTCATGGGTGTGTACACCAGCACATAGATCAGCACCGTCGCCGCAGACACGGCGGCGGCGGCCAGGCCGCAGGCGAGGGCGAGGATGAGCAGGCCGGCGATGGCCAGGCCGGCGCCGATCCAGAAGGCCTCAGTGGCGGTGGTGCGACGCGTAGGCAGCGGACGCGAGGCGGTGCGCTGCATCAGGCCGTCGCGATGCCGCTCCCACCACTGGTTCAGGGCGTTGGCACCGGCGGCCGAGAGGGCGGTTCCGGCGATGCAGCCGATGGCGGAGACCACAAAGCCCAGCGTGGAGAAGGTCGCACCCGCCAGACCGAGGCCAAAGCCCACGGCCGAGGTGAGGGTCACCAGTTTGGTGATGCGGGGCTTGGCCAGTTCAAGGGTGATGGCCAACATGCCCTCGCTGGGCGGCTGCGGCGTGGGGGCTGGGCGGCTCAGCGGTTCGCCGTTCTGAGGCGAGCCTTGGGGAGGGGTGGCCTGGGCCGGACCGTCGCCTGCGCCGATGCCCCGCGGTGTGGGCGCGAGCGCCACCGCCAGGGGGGCGACCGAACGCGGCGCACTGGAGGCGGTCAGGGCCATGGCGAAGCTTCAACGAACGACCAAGCGGCCTGAGCAGGGATGCTCCCCGGAGGCGTGAACGACGGACAATGGTTGCACAGTCGGCCGCGTCCGGCTACGGTCAAACCGGAATGGTTGCGGTTTGACCGAAACCGCAGCCGGTTGGCCGAAGTCCAACCGGTGTGATGGTATACCGTTCAAAGCTCGAACACGGGTGGGTATCGAAGTTGGCTGAGCGGGTGGTCACGGGTCGATAAAAGGCGCGAGGATCAGGAACTGCATGCCGTGGCCAAAGGTTATACCGGGGATGTTTGCTCGCCGTCTGGCCTTCATTGCCGCCGGGGCGGGGTTGGCGTTGGCGGTGCCGGTGGTGCAGCTGTCGCGACTGACGGTGAGCAAGGGCGGTGAACTTCGGGCGGCGGCGGAGGCCAACCTGGTGGCCGAGCGGTGGGAGCCGACCTCGCGGGGGCGAATTCTGGACCGGCATGGGCGGGTGCTGGCGGCGGATCGGCCCAGCTTTGATGTGAGCGTGGACTATCCGGTGATCACCGGCCAGTGGGCGTTCAGCCAGGCGGCGCGTCGGGCCCGCCGGCTGCACTCGGCGATCTGGCGTGAACTGACCCCGAGCCAGCGCGAGCAGCGGGTGCAGGAACTGGTGCCCCAGTTTCAGGCGAGGCTGGCTGCGGGCTGGGCGGAACTGGCGCGGCTGACGGGGGTCTCGCTTGAGGATCTGGAGGAACGCAAGTCGGCGGTGATCGCCGACGTGTCGCGTCAGGCGGCGACGGTGTGGGAGCGGCAGCGGCAGGCGCGGGAGCGGGAACTGAGTCGGGGGCGGGAGTTGATCGTCGAAGCGGTGGGGACCGAGTCGGATCGGCCGATCCGCGAGCAGACCACGGCGCACGTGCTGCTGTCGGGGATTGACGACCGCACGGCGTTCGCCATCCGGTCGATGATGTTTGACGAAGCGGGTGCGCTGGACTTCGCCGACGAGCCCCGGGCGGCGCTGCCCGGTTTGCATCTGGTCGACGGCTCAACGCGGGATTACCCGTTCGATCGCGTGAGCGTGACGCTCAACCGCGACAACTTTCCCGGCCCGCTGTCCAGCGAAACGCCTCTGTCGGTAGACGTTTCGGGCGTAGCGGTGCACGTGGTGGGCTGGATGCGGACGCGGGTGTTCCGCGAGGACGAGCAGCGGCGGCCCCGGGTGCGGCCCGACGGCAGCGTGGACCGCGGGTATTACGCGGTGGGAGACTCGATCGGGGCGTGGGGGATTGAAGCCAGCGCCGAGGATGAACTTCGGGGCCTGCGCGGACGGATCACCGAGCGGCTGGATACCGGCGACAGCACGGTGATTCCGCGTGAGCCGGGCGCTGACGTGCGGCTGACGCTCGATGCGCAGTTGCAGGCCAGGGTTCAGGCGCTGCTGAGCGAGCAGGCCGGGCTGACGGTGGTGCAACCGTGGATGCGCAACAAGGCGGCGGCGCCGGGCGAGCACCTGCGGGGTGCGGTGGTGGTGCTGGATATCGATTCGTCGGACATTCTGGCCCTGGTCTCTACGCCGACGTTCACGCGGCAGCAACTGCGGGAGCAGCCTGAGACGGTGTTCATCGACGGGCCCGAGGCTCCGCTGCTCAACCGCGCCATCGCCAAGCCTTACCCGCCGGGCTCGATCGTCAAGCCGCTGATCTACGCTGCGGCGGTGAGCGAAGGGCTGTGGGACGCCTCGCGGGCGGTGGGCTGCGAGGGGCATCTGCTGCCGGGTCAGCGGAACATGTTCCGCTGCTGGGTGTTCAAGCCCCCGCTGAGCACGACGCACAATGCGGTGTTTGGGCACCCGCTGAGCGCCGCCGAGGCCCTGATGGTCTCGTGCAACATCTACTTCTACCAGTTGGGCCGGGCGCTCGGGCCGGAGCGGATCGGCCGGTGGTACGAGCGATTCGGCGTAGGGTCGGCGGCGGCGCGGCCGGCTCTGGGTGTGGGCGATCAGTTTGCCGGCGCCGCCGGGCCGATGGTCGCGATCGCCGACAGTGACAGCGACGAGATCACCGGTGACTCGCTGTCGCGGGCACCTCAGCCGGTGCGGCGGGGCGTTACGCCGGGGCGGGGCGGGCTTTCTCTGGGAGAGTCGACGCTGATGGGCATCGGTCAGGGGCCGGTGGCGTGGACGCCGCTGCACGCGGCCGACGCACTGGCGACGCTGGCGCGGGGCGGCGTGCGGATGCTGCCCCGGGTGCGGTTCGACCGCCCGGTGGTCACCGACAACCTGAATCTGGACCCGCAGGCGGTGGCCATGGCCCTGCAGGGCCTGCAATTGGCGGTGGCCGACGATCGCGGCACCGGGCACCACATCACTATCGGCGAGAGCGGGCGACGGGAGAAGGTGTTCAATCTGTCGGGCGTGATGCTGTGGGGCAAGAGCGGCACGGCTGACTCGGGCGAGCGGGCGAGGGACGCGACGGGTCAGGTGATCACCGACACCGCCGGCAACCCGGTAAGTGTGGATCACTCGTGGTTCGCCGTGCTGGCCGGGTCTCAGGCCGAGGGGCGGCCCCGCTATGTGGTGGTGGTGCTGGTGGAGAACGGGGGCAGCGGCGGTCGGGTGGCCGGTCCGCTCGCCAATCAGGTGCTTCACGCCCTGCGAGCCGAGGGGTACCTGTGAGGATGATCGCTCCTCCGGTGCCGTTGGCCGAGCGCACCGCGCTGAACTGGCTCACACCAGCCTGGCTGTGTGTGATCGCCGGTCTGGGGTTGTCGTTGCTGGGAATCTACTCGATCGATCTGGGGGCGGACACGCGGACGGCGGCCGCGGCGCCGGGCCTGAGCGCCTTGGCGGCACGGCAGGCGGTGTTTCTTGGAGTCGGGCTTCTGGCGGCCGGGCTGGTGATCTGGCCGCACGCCCGGGTGCTGCGGATGCTGGCCTGGCCGGCGCTGGCGGTGTGCATCCTGCTGCTTCTGGTGCTGCTGTTGCCATTTGTGCCCAGCTGGCTGGTGGCTCCGCGCAAGGGCGTGCGGGGGTGGATTGACCTGGGGCCGCTCGACCTGCAGCCGGCGGAGTTCGCCAAGATCGCCTTCACGCTGGCGGCGGCGGACTACTTGCGGTACCGCAAGAACCACCGCACGGTGCTGGGGCTGCTGCCTCCGGCGATCCTGACGTTCATTCCGGTCGGGCTGATCGTTCTGCAGCCGGACATGGGCACAGCGCTGATGTTCGTGCCGGCGATCTTCGCCATGCTGGTGGCGGCAGGGGCGCGGGTGCGGCACATGCTGATGGTCGTGATCATCGGTCTGTGCGCCGCCCCGGCCAGTTACCCGCTGTTGCACGATTACCAGAAGCAGCGGATCATCGGCCTGTTGGCCCAGTTCCGGGGGGAGAAGCACACTTCAGACGACCTGAACTACCAGGCGTACACCGCTCAGACGGTGCTCGGGGCCGGCGGCCTGACCGGCCTGCCCGAGGCCCACAGCCGCGCCGTCATCCGCTATGCCGAACTGCCCGAGCGGCACAACGACATGATCTTTGCGGTCATCGTCAACCGCTTCGGGTTGGTGGGGGGCATCGCCGTGCTGGCCGCGTACGGGCTGTGGCTGGGCGGGGCGTTGCTGGCGGCGGCGGCGTGCCGCGAGGCCTTCGGGCGGCTGGTGATCGTGGGGCTGTCGGCGATTCTGGCGGTGCAGGCGGTGATCAACATCGGCATGGTGATCGGCCTGCTGCCGATCGTCGGGCTCACGCTGCCGTTTGTGTCCTATGGGGGCAGCAGCATGCTGGCCATGTGGCTGACCACGGCGGTGGTGGTGTCGATATCGCTGCGGCCGCCGCCCCGGCTGAGCCGGCCGGGCTTGCAGTTTGACGACTGATCGGCGGCGGGCGGGTGAGCGTGCGTCAGGGCTCGTCGGGGTCGCTGAGCGGATCGACCTGGGCCCGGAGCATGCGGGCGTAGCGGCCGCCCCTGGCGGCGAGGTCTTCATGGCGGCCGGTCTCGATGATCCGCCCGTTCTCGAGCACGACGATCAGGTCGGCGTTGCGGATGGTCGAGAGACGGTGGGCGATGACAAAGCAGGTCCGCCGCTTCATCAGCCCGGCCAGGGCGGTCTGGATCAGCCGCTCGCTCTCGCTGTCCAGGTTGCTGGTGGCCTCGTCGAGGATGAGGATCCGCGGGTCGGCCAGGATGGCCCGGGCGATGGCGATCCGCTGCTTCTGGCCGCCGGAGAGGCGGACGCCCCGCTCGCCGATGACCGTGCCGTAGCCCTGCTCAAGTTCGCGGATGAAGCCGTCGGCGTTGGCGGCCCGGGCGGCCTGGGCGATGTCCTCCGGCGAGGCGTGGCGGCGGCCGTAGGCGATGTTCTCGGCGATGCTGCCGTCAAACAGGAAGACCTCCTGCTCGACGATGGCCAGCAGGGAGCGGAAGGCCTCGACGTCGATGTCGCGCAGGTCCAAGCCATCAAGCTCGATGGCGCCGGTGGAGGGGTCGTAGAAGCGGGCGACCAGGTTGCACAGGGTGGTTTTGCCGGAGCCGGAGGGACCCACCAGGGCCACCGTGGAGCCGGCGGGGATCTCCAGGTTCACATCGCTGAGCACTCGGCGTTCGTGCCCCGGATAGGCGAAGGAGACCTCGCGGAGGGCCACCCGGCCCAGCACCGGGCGGGCCGGCTGGCCGGCGCGGCGGGAGGTCTCGGCCAGTTCGGGCTTCTCGGCCAGCACGTCCAGGCAGCGGTCCCAGCCGGCCATGGAGTTCTGCAGGGATGACGCGGTGGAGACCAGCACCTCCAGCGGGCCGAGCAGCATGAGCAGGTACGCGCTGAAGGCGGCGACGTCGCCGATGGTCAGGCTCCCGCCGAGTACGCGGTGCCCGCCGTAGATCAGCACGGCGGCGGTGGCGGTGGGGATGAGGATCACCCAGACGAGTTCGATCCACCGCGACCAGAACCAGATGAGCATGTCCTGGCGGGCCATGAAGTGGTTGTTGGTGGTGAAGCGGAGGGCTTCAGACCGCCAGCGGCCGAAGGACCGCACCACGCGGATGCCCGAGAAGGCCTCGGCGGCGTGACCGTCGGCGGCGCTGCGGAGTTGCTTCATGGCGCGGTGGATGGGCCGGATTCGGCCGATCCAGGTGCGGTGGCTGAAGTACACCGCCGGCAGAAGGGCCAGACCGCCGACGAGCATGCGCCAATCCAGCACGGCCATAGCGGCCAGCCCGCCGCCGAACGTGATGGCGGCCCGGAGCGGGTTGTAGACGACTGTGAAGAGCATCTCGCCCACCAGCCCGGCGTCCTCACGCAGGATGGAGGAGACCCCGCCGCTCTTGATGCCCTGCAGGCGGTGCAGCGGGAGGCGGGCCATGTGGGCGAACATGCGGCGGCGGACCAAAGCCCGCACCAGTTGCCCCAGCCGGGTCATCTGGTAGCGGCCCAGGGTGCCGACCGTCGCGCTGACGACCGTCAGGGCGATCAGGACACCGCCGAGCATCCACAGCAGTTGCGAGCGGCTGAAGGGCTGCAGCCAGTCGGGCAGGCCGGTGGGGCCGGGTGAATCCAGGATGATGTAGTCAAACGCGATCTTGGTGCTCAGCGGGAACAGCAGCCCGATGAGCGTGGCGAAGGTGAGGGTGGAGAGGGCGAAGGCGACCTTGCCCCAGTGGCCCCGAAGCAGACCGAGGAACGCTCGGAGCAATTCGGTGATCGGACGCTGGGCCCGGCGGGCGTGGTGGGGGGCGCGTTCGCTGGTCCAGTCCCGGGGTTGGTCGGTCGGGGGCTTCTCCCCGCGGGTGTATTTGCCCTCACGGATGTCCTTGGCACGTTGCTGGAGGTACGCCTGGTAGCGCTGTTTGCTGGACGATCGACCGGGTTGCACGCGGGATGATAGATGCGAGCGCCCACTATGCTCCGGCCATGAAGCTCTCGGTCCCGGTGCGAATCTTGCTGGGGGTTCTGGCGGGGCTGGCGGTCGGGTTGGCCCTGAACGCCTGGTGGTCGCCTGCCTCGTGGGCTTGGCTGGGCGTGAACGATGCGGCGGCGTATCTCGCCCGCACTGATGCTCCGGCCAACGCCCAGGCGGGGGTGATGGCCGGGGCGGCCCGGCTGGCGGTGGAGGCAACCAACTTCACGGCCGATGTGTTCCTGCGGGCGTTGCGGTTCATTGCCGTGCCGCTGGTGCTGTTCTCGCTGATCGCCGGGGTGGCGGCCCTGGGGGATGTGCGGCGGCTGGGCCGCATCGGGCTGCGGACGGTGTCGCTGTTCGTGGTCACCACGGTGTTGGCGATTGTCATCGGGCTGGTGCTGGTGAACGTGGTGCAGCCGGGGCACATGGTCTCTGAGGAGACCCGCAACCAGTTGGCCCAGGCCCGCCAGGGCGATGTGGCGGCCCGTCAGACGCAGGCGACGGCCCTTGCCGAGCAGGGGGCGGCGGTGTGGAGGATGCTGCTCTCGGCGGTGCCCACCAACCCGTTTGATGCGCTGGCCCGCGGGGACATGCTGCAGGTGGTGGTGATGGCCCTGGTGCTGGGGGCGGGGCTGACGCTGCTGCCGCAGGACCGCCGGGGCCCCTTGGTGAACCTCTGCGAGTCGATCAACGAGGTGTTCACCAAGATCATCCACGGGCTGATGTGGATCGCCCCGGTGGCGGTGTTCTGCCTGATGGTGCGTGTTGCCGCGGGGCTGGGCACCGAGGTGGTGGCGGCCCTGGGGGTGTTCTGCGCCACGGTGGTGGGGGGGCTGGTGCTGCTGCTGGTGGTGGTCTACGCGCCGCTGGTCTGGCTGGCGGGGGCGAACCTTTGGCGGGTGATCGTCGGCATGATGCCGGCGCAGTTGCTGGCGTTCTCGACCAGTTCATCGGCGGCGACGCTGCCGGTGACCATGCGGTGCGTGCGTGAGAATCTGGGCGTGAGCGAACGCACCACCAGTTTCGTCTGCTCGCTGGGGGCGACGATCAACATGGACGGCACGGCGTTGTATCAGGCCATTTCCGCCGTGTTCATCGCCCAACTGTACAACATGGACCTCACGCTGGGTCAGCAACTCACGCTGGTGGCGGCGACCACGCTCTCGGCGATTGGCGCCCCGGGCATCCCCGGCGGGGGCATCGTGGTATTCGTGGTGGTGCTGCAGTCGGTGGGTATTCCGCTGGAGGGGCTGGCGGTGATCCTTGCGGTCGATCGGCTGCTGGACATGTTCCGCACCGTGATCAACGTCACCGGCGATGCGGTGGGCGCGGTGGTGATCGAACGGCTGGAACGCAGCGGCGGCCATGCGGACGCTGAGCCGGCCCTGCCGTCCGCGTCCAAGCCGGACTGAACGGTGGGCCCTCGTGCGGCTCAGTTGCATACGGCGGCGAAAGCGTTGATGAAGGCGATGAAGTCGTCGCCGGTCACCTGGCCGTCGGCACCGAGGACGCCGCCGATGCCGGCGATATCCGCCTGGCACTCGCTGGCGACAAAGCCGTTGATGAAGGCGACGAAGTCGTCGCCGGTGGCAACGCCGTCGGGAAGGGCGGCCCCGCCGATGCCGGCGATGTCGGCCGGGCACGGCCCGCCGGTGCAGGCGACGGGCTCGGCGGAGCCGATGGCCCGGCCGCCGGTCACGCGGAAGGGGCGTGCCGGCCAGGTGAGCGGGCTGGCGATGGTGCGGCCGTCGGCTCCGGTGGCCAGCACGCCGTACTGCAGGGTGCGGCCGCACGGCGGGGTCGGCAGGGTGACCTGCACCAGCGTGTCCAGCGCAGTGGCCGGCTGAACATCCACCGGGATCGCCTGCTCGTACCAGCCGTCGGCGTTGCCGCCGGGGGTGCACGAACTCATGCGGTACACGACGCGGACGGATCCGGGCACGATGCCGCCCGGCAGTGCGGTGACCTTCAGGGCCAGCGTGAACGGCTGGGAGGCGTCGGTGAACGGCGGGGCCGGATCGGTGGTGGCCGGCGGGATGGGCGGCTGCGGCGGCAACGCCCGATTGGTGACCTGCACGCGGGGCAGACCGGCCAGCCGCTCGCTGAAGGCCAGCAGGGCGGCGAACATCTCCTGCCCGGTGGGGGTGATCTGGCTGGCGGGCAGAATAAAGCCGAACTGGCCGGTGTCGCGGAGCTCCACGCCGTAGCCGATGGCGTCGCGGGCGCCGGTGGACCAGTCGGAACTGGTGCCCGAGGCGAGATAGAGGATGCTGCCGGTGGGGCCGGCGGTGTAGGTGGCGCCGTTGGAGGCGTTGATGGCGGCGAGCATGGCCGCGGAGAAGTCCGCGAACAGGGCCGGGCTGGGGTGGGCGGCGTTCTGATAGGCCCACGGCTGCAGCAGCAACTGCGAGTAGCTGTGCAGGTCAAAGTGGCTGCGGATGAACGGCCGGGCGGTCACGAAGTCGCGAAGGGCCTGAGTTTCGGGCTCGCTGAACGCCGATGGGCCCCGGTAGACATCGCTGCCGAGGTTGCCGCTGGAGCCGGAGTTGCGACCGAAGCCGTACGACCAGTTGCGGTTGAGATCGATGCCGAAGCTGGTTGTGCCGGTCTGGCGGCGGTTCTTCCGCCACATGCGGTTGTTGGTCCAGGAGAAGACGTAGCCGTCGGGGTTGGCCACCGGCAGGATGAAAAACTGAAACCGCTGGAGGGCCTGGGCGATGCGGATGCTGCCGTCGCCGGTAGCCAGTTGGTTGGCGATGAACATCGCCGTCATCGGGCTGACCCACTCGCGAGCATGCAAGCCGCCGTTGATGAAGATCGCCGGCGCGTCGGCGGGTGTGGCAGGGTCGGCGATGCGCAGCAGCCAGATGGGCCGCTGCTGGACCGATGAGCCGATGGTGATGCGAGCGATTCTGGTCGGGTACGTCGTCACCAGCGAGTCGGCGAAGGCGGAGATCTGATCGAGCGTCTTGAAGTCGCTGAACCACGCGATGGGGGCCGGCCCCTCGTTCAGCACGCCGACGCCGCCGAGTTGGCCGGCCAGCCGCTCGTTCTCCGCATCCACCAGCGACTGCACGTCCGGGATGATCACCTGGTGAGGCAGGCCCGTGGCCCGAAGGGCGGCCCAGCGGTCGGGCGGGATGCGGAAGTCCATCGGCCCCAGGCCCAGCCGGCACGACCACGGGTCCGGGCTGATCTGCAGCATCAGTTCCAGGTCCTCCGGCGTGGAGATCTGCACCCGCACCACCGCGTGGCCGTCGAAGCGCTCCACCGGGGCTCCGGCCGGCGCCAGCGGCTGCGCGCCGGCACTGGCGCTCAAGCAGGCGAGCAGACCACAGGCTGAGAGGACGGCGGCAGCGGGGCGGAGATGACTGAGCATGTCTGGATCTTTCGCGGTCGGGCGGTTCGTGCGTGCTGTGCGGAACTCCGGAAGATGAACATCCGGTCAGAATCACCCCGCAATCCGGTCATCCCAGCCCCTGGTGATTTCGATCAACCCCCGCCTGCGAACGCGTTGATGAACGCGATGAAGTCATCGCCGGTCACCAGTCCGTCGGGGCTTCCCCCGCCGATCCCCGTCAGGTCAGCGAGCGGGTCATCGGCCGCAAACGCGGCGACGAACGCGACAAAGTCGTCACCGGTCAGCAGTCCGTCACCGGGCGGGGCCCCGCCGATGCCCACGATGTCGGCCAGTTGCCGCAGTTGTGAGAACAGGGCCGAGGGCGCTTCGGTCAGCGGGAGGCCCGGCCGCTGCACGCTGAGCACCAGGGCGCTCTCGCCATCGGCCTGAAAGTGCTCCAGGTGAAGGGTGTGCTGGCCGGCCCGCAGCCGCACCACGCCCTCGCTGGTCTCCAAGCCGAGCCCCGGACGCTCGATGACCGGCACGCCGGAGACGGTCAGCCTCGCGCCGTCGTCGGCCTGCAGCACAAAGCGGTAACTCCCGGTGCGTTCGGCCCGGAACAGCCCGGTGATGCTCACGCCGGCGTTCTGCGAACGGCCGACGATGGCGTACGGCCCGAAGGGCGCCGGGTTGTTGATCCACGCGAGCGTTTCCGTCGGGCCCGGCTGCAGCAGTTCGAGGTTCGGCAAAGAAGTGGTTCCCGGCGGCAGGTCGTAGAACACCGCCTTGAGGCCGGGGATGGTCGATGGTTCACCGAGGCCGATCGCGTAGTCGCCGGCCGGTTGAACGCTCACGTTCACCGTCGCGGTAGCGGTGTTGCCCGCGCTGTTGGTGATGGTGTAGCTGAACTGGTCCGACCCGCTGCTCAGCCCCGCCGGCGGGGTGTACAGCAGGGCCGGCCGGCCGCCCGGCCCGGTGGTCGTCGTGACGCTTCCGCCGGCGAGCGACGATGACGCGAAGGCGGTGATGCTCAGCGGACCGCGGCCCGGATCGCCGTCGTTGGCCAGCACGTCCAGCACGGTCCCCTCGCCGGAGAGCGCCAGCACCGTGTCGTCCTGGGCCCTGGGCAACGCTGATTGCCCGGTCGCCGCCGCCAGCACGCTGAACAGGTCCAGGCGACCGTCGCCGTGCTCGGGGTCGTCGCCGGGCGGGCCCAGATCCACCGCGGTGGTGCGAAGCACCTGCTCCCATTGCGTGCGTGTGAGCGTGGGGTTGGCCGTCCAAGCCAGGGCCGCTGCGGCAGCGACCATCGGCGTCGAGAACGAGGTGCCGGTGAAGAAGGTGTAGTTGCCGCCGACTTCGCAGGTCAGCACGCCCACGCCCGGGGCGGTCAGGTCCACCATGGCGCCGCGAACCGAGAACGGCGGCGTGATGTCGTTCTGGTCGGTGGCGCCGACCACGAACACGTTGGCCCAGTCCAGATCAGGGTCCAGCGTGTTGCCCAGATTGCCCGCAGCGAAGAACAGGCTGGCGTCCAGCGTCGCCAGATAGTCCCCGGTGGCCTTCACCGCCGGAAACTCCACCCCGCTGTAACTGACCGACACGAACTTCACCCCCTGCTCCGCGGCCGTTCTGGCCCCCAGCAGCACGTCAGAGAGCAACGCTCCGCCGTCAAGGGAGGTGCTCACCCGCACGGGCATGACCCGCATATCCCATCCCAGACCGGTGACGCCGGCGGCGTTGTTGCCCACCGCTGCGACAATGCCGGCGATCGCCGTGCCATGCCCGAAGATGTCGCTGATCAGCGGGTCGGCCAGCGAGGCCTGCTGCACCGCCGTGCCGATGGTCCGCCAGCCCAGCACGCGACGGCCGATCAGGTCGGGGTGATCCAGATCGATCCCCGTGTCCACCACCGCCACCACGGTTGACGGGGCGCCGGTGTTGATCGACCACGCCAACTCGCTCCGCAGCACGCGGTGGTGCCACTGCTCCGGATACAGACTGTCATCGGGCGTGCTCGCCGGATAGACGCGGGCATCAGGGTGGACGTATTCGAACAGTCCGGTGTCACGCAGTTGTGCGGAGAGCGCTTGCGTGCCGTTCACGCCCGAGGCGATCAGCCACTCGTCGGTGCCGCGGACCTCGCGGACGATCCGCACGCCCTGAGCGGCGAGCGTCTCCAGCATGGCCTGGGCCTTGGCGATGCTCTCGGGCCAAGGGCGGGCGATGATCTGGCCGGTTTCCAGTTCCGCCGCCCGCTGCAGCGGTGCGGGTTGCCGCGGGGTGCCCGCCAGGCCGTCCGGCCGTGCGACAGCCGTGCCCCCGATGGAGGCCAGCAGCAGGCACGCAAAGGCAACGCGTTTGAACACCGGGGCGATGGGTCCTTGTGCTTGACAGCGACTGGTCCGACTGAAACATACCACCGGTTCGCCTTGTGTCCGGCAATGTGCAACCCAGGCGGCAGGTCGGCGGGGTGGGCGGCCAGCACCAAAGGGCGGCGTTGCCCGGTTGAACGGGCGGAGGTGGACGAAAAAAGTTATAGGACGCGAAGCGTGGCCGGTTCGCTCCCGTTGCCCCCGCCGTACCGTCGCCATCGTGAGTTCTCCCGACCCCCTTCCCGCCGGTGCGCCACGCGATCCGACGGCCGATCCGGCCCCGCTGCCGCCGCCGCCGTCGGCGCCGCTGGGCGAACTGGCCCCGGTGTGCTTCGCGGTTGCCAACACGCTGATGGAGGACTGGGGCGAGGCCGTTCGCGCCGTGCTTCGGGCTTTGGAGCCGCCCACGCCCGGCCAGGTTCGGGCCGTGCGTGTGCTCTCGGCGCGGGTTGAGGCGCTGGCGCTGCTGCTGGGTGATCGCAAACTCCGCAACCGTGCTCGCGCCGTGCGTCGCTCAGCGGGCTCGCTTCGCGACGCTGACGTGCAGGGGGCCCCGGCCGATGACCGCCTGCAACTGGCCCGCGAGATGCTGCAGGGGTTGCCGAAGTTGGCCGAGCGGGTGCAGCGTCGCTGGCGTCGGCAGGTCCGCCGTGTATCGCACGGCGGGCAGGGGCCGTTCTCGTCGCCGCGGTTCCCCGATGGCTTACTCGCACGGGCGGCCGTGCTGGCCCGTCGGGCGACGGTGCTGGCGGCGGCACGGCCCACCACCGTTGCCGGGGCCCATCGACTGCGGCTGGCGATCAAGCGGCTCCGCTACGCCTCGGCGGTTCTGGCGGCCTCCGGCCTGCCGCTGCCCAGCCCGCTAGATGTTCCCGCTCTGCGATCCCTGCAGCGGGCTTTGGGCGACGCCCGGGACCGCCGCCTGACTGGCAGCGAACTTGCCGAGGTGGTGCATGCCGCCTCGGCCCAGTTGGTGCCCGACGCTTCAGCGGGTGCCGCGGGCTTGGCGGAGGCGGAATCCGGCGTTCCGGTCGCCGGCATCGAGCTGGGCTCCAGCGCGGCGCGGCTGCTGGTGGCCAGCGTGAGCGCTGACGGCCGGATCACGCGGCTGCACGAGGTGCGGGAGCCGACGCGGCTGGCTGAAGGGCTCGGCGGGTCGGCGGATGCCGCCGCAGCGAGCGACCCCGCACGCGGTGGACGCGTGCTCAGTGAGCGGGCCAAGCGCGAGACGCTCGCGGCCTTGGGCCGGTTTGTGCGGGCGGCGCAGACGCACGGCGTGCCGCCGGAAGGCATGGAGGCGGTGGCGACCGCGGCGGTGCGCATGGCGGCCGACGGGGGCGAGTTCCTCGAAGAGGTTCGCAACGCGACCGGCCTGCGGGTGCGGATCATCACCCAGCAGGAGGAGGCCGAGTTGGCCGCCGAAGGTGTAGCGGCACAGTTCGCCATCGGCAGTGTGCCGTCTGTGGTGGCCGATGTCGGTGGCGGCAGCACGCAGGTGTCGCTGCTGGAAGACGGGCGGGTGGTGCGTTCGGTGCTCATCCCCATCGGGGCGGTGGTGATCGCTGAGCGGTTCGGCGGGCACGCGGCGTTGTGCGAGCAGCGGTGGACCGAGGCCCGGGCGGCGGTGCGTGAGGCGGTCCGCGGGCCGGTCAAGGCGCTGCGGCCGCCGGCGGGGTGCCTGGCGGTGGCGGTGGGGGGCTCGGCCACCACGGTGGCCGCGTTGGCCTTGGCCCATGCGGGAGCGCTTTCGTTGCAGGCCGAGCCGGAGGCGGCCATGCCCGCACGGCTGCAGGGGGTGATGGTGGACCGCGGGGCGCTGCGGCGGGTGCTCCGCGCCCTGCGTACTTCCACGGTGGAGAGTCTGGCCGGTACGCCGGGTATCGCCCCGGGCCGGGCGGACGTGGCTCTTTCGGGGGCGATGGTGCTGCGCGAGGTGCTCCGGGCGTTGCCCAGGCGGGCGGCTGAGCAGTGGGTGGTGCATCTTGGCGGCGTTCGCGAGGGGCTGGTTCTGCGGGCGGCCCGCGCCTTGGCCGCTCGGGAGCGGTGAGCGGGCACGCGGGCACACCTGGGGTGGTCATCGCTCTGCGGAATGGCGGTTCGGGCCCGGGGTCGGGGCTGGTCTACGCTTGAATCGGCCGGGCGGGTAGCTCAGCTGGCCAGAGCATTCGCCTTACACGCGAAGTGTCCCGGGTTCGAATCCCGGCCTGCCCATTGTCTCGCACCACCTCTCCTTCGCCGTTGATTTCGAATATGACCCCGCACCGCTGAAGCATGAATGCGTTCGATCTGGCTTATGCGGTGGGGGGCGTGCTGCTGGCGCCGGTGTGGGCCCGCAAGGCCCGGGGCGGGTGGGGCGAGCGGTTCGGCCACACTCCGGCGCTGCCTGAGCCTGCGGCGGGCCGCAAGCGGCTGCTGCTGCATGCCGTGTCAGTCGGCGAAGTCTCCGCGATCCGAGGGCTGGTCGCCGAGTTGACCCCCCACGTCGAGGTCGTCGTCGCCACCACCACCGACACCGGCCTGGCCCGTGCTCGAGAACTGTTCAAGCCGCCGGTCCACGTGGTCCGCTACCCGCTGGACTTCACCCGCTCGGTTGAGCGGTTCCTGGATGCAGTCCGGCCGGACGGCGTGGGGCTGGTGGAACTGGAACTCTGGCCCAACTTCATCGCGTCCGCCCGCCGGCGGGGCATTCCGGTGGCGGTGGTCAACGGCCGCCTGAGCGCCCGCAGTTTCCGGGGCTATCGCCGCATCCGGCCGGTGATGCAGGCCAGTTTCGGCGGGCTGCATCTGGCGGCGGTGCAGGACCGCCATTACGCCGAACGCTTCATCGCTATGGGCGCCCGACCGGAACGCGTGGTGATCTCTGACACCATGAAGTGGGACGCGGCCCCCGCCGTGCCGCCGGGCGGCGCAGCCTCGCTGTCCGGTGTGGCCGCGATGGCCGCGGACTTCGGCATCGACCCATCCCGACCGCTCATCGTCGCCGGATCAACCGCCGAGGGCGAAGAGGCGATGCTGCACGAGGCTTGCCCGCCGGGCGTGCAACTGCTCTGTGCGCCGAGAAAGCCCGAGCGGTTCGACGCGGCCACGGCCGCCCTGCCCGGCTGCGTGCGTCGCTCTCGCACCGCCGGCCGGGCCGGGACAGTCGTCGGCCGAATCACCCCTGTGCCCGCGGCCCCGCCGATCAACTCGCCGACCCGCTTTTTGCTGGACACTATCGGCGAACTGCGAACCGCCTACGCCCTGGCCGATGTGGTGGTGGTGGGGCGGTCGCTGGTGGACCAGGGCGGCTCGGATCCCATCGAGCCCGCTGCCCTCGGCAAGGCGGTGCTGATCGGGCCGTTCACACGCAACTTCACGACGGTGGTGGAAACGCTGTCGGCCGCGGGCGGGCTGCAGGTGGTCGCCCCTGGTGAACTGCGGGCCGTACTGGAGCGGCTGCTGGCTGACGCCCCGCGGCGGGCGGCGATGGGCCAGGCCGCTGTGCAGTGCGTTTCCGCCCACAAGGGGGCCACCCGCCGCCATGCCGAATTGCTGCTGCGGATGCTCGCTGAAGCCGCTCGGCCCGATGGCGAGGGAAAGAGTACGGCTGGGCTTCCCGCTTCCGGCGGTGCATCGGTGTCCTCGGCAGTGTGAACACCCCATCAACCGGGCCGGTTCGGCCAGTCCTTGGCCTGGGCGTCCTCACCGACCCGCCCCAGAGGCACCGTTGCTCCGGGGCGCGTATCATCCATACGTTCGATGAGTTCACGAGCCACGCGCGGGTTTCAGCCCCCGTTCGTGGCATATGTCCTGTCTATCGAATAGATCGTCGGCGGCTCACCGGCCGCTCGCACGAGGACGTAGCTCAGTTGGTAGAGCAGCGGACTTTTAATCCGCTGGTCGTGGGTTCGAGTCCCACCGTCCTCATTGTCCAGCCCTTCGCTGCGGGCCCTGTCCGCGGCACATGACCGCCGGCCGCTTTCCACATGCACACCCACGCGCTCCACGCCAACTGGTACCAGGGTCACCTTCACCTCTGGGCCGAGGTGGCCCGTCCGGTCGACGCCCGCTCGGCCCGTGCCGGACTGCATCCGTTCGTGTGCACCGTGGAGGAACTCGGCACACTGGTCGGCGGCGTCTTGCCGTCGGCGGCCGCTCGCGAGGCGGCCGAGGTGCGTGTGCTGCTGCCCACCGCCCGCAACCTGCCGCTGCCCAGCCCCACGGTGGCCCACGCTGTCGGGCACGCGGTTGCGGAGGACTCGGGCGAGGCCGTGGTGATGGTGCCGTACAGCGTGCCGTCTCTGGCCGTGCCCCCGGCCGACGCGCTTGATGTGCTGGATGCGATGGACGCGTCGTTCGGCGAAGCGGCGGCGATCAGCGGGCGCACCAGCGCCGTGGACGCGGGCGCCGGGCTGAGGTACTACGTGACGGTCGGACGGTTTGTCCGGTGGCTGCTGGCCCAGCAGCGGTTTGTGCCCAGCGTGGTGCAGGACTTCGCCGGCAACCTCCACGGGCTGTGGCAGCCCTGGCTGGCCGACGAGGCCACCGTGCACCGGCTGCAGCGGCTGACCGCCGCCATGCCGCCCGCGGCGCGGGCCGCCGATGACGGCGCCGGCAGCCAGGCCTGGCCGATTCTGGAGGATCTGATCGTCCGTGTGTGCGACTCTCAGTGCCGAAGGGTGCTGGTCGCCGAGACGATGCACGACACCATCGCCGGCCGCAAGCCCGCCGAGGACCCGCACGTGGCCTGGCTGACCGGCCTGCTGGATGCCCCCGACGGCATCTCGGCGGTCGGCGAGCAGAAGCCCGAATTGGTCAAGCGGGTGCGCAATTGGATCGGCCAGTTGGACCAGCGGGGCATCAGTTCCAGTTGGCGATTGAGCTTCCGCCTGGAAGAGCCGCTGGACCTGCCGGCCGCTCCGGCCGCCAGCACCGCCGACGGCGAGGTGCAGATCACCCCGCCGGCGTCGGGCCTCACCTGGCCGCTGCGGCTGGGCCTGCAGTCGGTGGAGGACCCGCGTGTGACCATCGACGCGGAGGACGTGTGGCTGATGCCGGCCGAGGGCGGCGTGGTGCTGGGGCATCGCGTGGATCAGCCTCAGGAACTGCTGCTGGCGGAGTTGGCTCGTGCGGCGCGGCTCTACAAGCAGGCCGAGAAGGCACTGGAGCAGGCCGAGCCCGCCGGCCTGCAACTGACGACCAACCAGGCGTACGAGTTCCTGCGCGAGCACCGGTCCATCCTCGCCGAGCAGGGCTTCATCGTGCACGTGCCCGCATGGTGGGACGCCCCCGGCACCCGTCTGGGCGTTCGCTTGCACATTGACAGCGGGGAGGCTCCGCAGACCGCCCCCGGCTCGGCCTCGCCGCCGCGTATCGGCCTGAACACGCTGGTGAACTACCGCTGGCAGATTTCTCTCGGCCAGACCAGCCTGAGCCTGCAGGACTTCCAGAAACTCGCCGCCATGCGTTCGCCGCTGGTGCTGATCGACGGCCGCTGGGTCGAGGTTCGGCCCGAGGACGTGCAGGCGGCGGTGGCGTTCATCCGCGAGAACCCGGGCGGGGAGATGGAGCTCGGGCGGGCGATTCGCCTGGCCTACGCCGCCGACTTGCGACAGACCGGCCTTCCGGTGGTCGGCATGGACGTCAGCGGGTGGCTGGCCTCGGTGTTCGGTGATGGCACGGGGCCGCAGAAGATGCCCATGCTCGGCGCGCCCGACGGGTTCGTCGGCTCGCTCCGGCCGTATCAGGTCAAGGGTCTGTCATGGCTCTCGTTCATGGACCGCTTCGGTCTGGGCTCGTGCCTGGCCGACGACATGGGTCTGGGCAAGACCATCCAGTTGCTGGCGATGCTGCTGCACGAAAGGCAGGGTCTGCTGCCGACCAGCGAGCAGCCGGGACCGACGCTGCTGGTGGTGCCGATGAGTGTGCTGGGCAACTGGGTGCGCGAGAGTCGACGCTTCGCACCTTCCATCCGCGTGATGGTGCATCACGGTCCGTTGCGGGCCCAGGGCGAGGCGTTCCTGAAGGTGGCATCCGAGCACGATCTGGTCGTGACCACCTATTCCCTGGCGCACCGCGATCGCGAGACACTCGCCCGCGTGCCGTGGTGGCGCATCGCACTTGATGAGGCGCAGAACATCAAGAATCCGGTGGCCAAGCAGACCCAGGCCATTCGCAGCCTGGATACGCCAAGGCGCATCGCCCTCACCGGTACGCCGATCGAGAACCGCCTTTCGGAACTCTGGTCGATCATCGATTTCATCAACCCCGGCCTGCTCGGGACCATCCATGACTTCCGGTCCCGCTTCGCGCTGCCCATCGAACGCTACCGCGACCAGATCCGCGCCAAACGGCTGCGGTCCATCGTGCAGCCGTTCATCCTCCGGCGTCTGAAGACCGACCCCAACGTCATCGCTGACCTGCCCGAGAAGGTTGAGAGCAAGGAGTACTGCTATCTCACGCCCGAGCAGGCCTCGCTCTACGAGAGCACCGTCAAGCAGATGCTCTCGGCCGCGGAGGCCGCCGAGGGCATCCACCGGCGCGGGCTCATCCTCGCCGGCCTGGTCAAACTCAAGCAGATCTGCAACCACCCCGAGCAGTACCTCAAGGATCGGGGCGAGGACGCGGACGGCACGGGCATCGTCTGGGGAGCGGCGGCGCCTGCTCGCTCGGGCAAGTGCGTGCGGCTCATCCAGATGCTTGACGAGGTCATCGCCTCCGGCGGGCAGGCGCTGGTGTTCACGCAGTTCCGCCAGATGGGCAACCTGCTCGCCCAGATGCTGCGCCGGGAACTGGACCGCGAGGTCCTGCTGCTGCACGGCGGCACCACCCTGAAGGACCGTGAGGCCATGATCGCCGCCTTCCAGAAGGGAGACGGCAGCAACCCCGTTTTCATCCTCAGCCTCAAGGCCGGCGGCGTCGGTCTGAACCTCACGGCGGCCAACCACGTGTTCCACTTTGACCGCTGGTGGAACCCGGCGGTGGAAAGCCAGGCCACCGACCGCGCCTTCCGCATCGGCCAGACCCGCACCGTGCAGGTGCACAAGTTCGTGGTCGCCGGCACGCTGGAGGAACGCATCGACCAGATGATCGAGCAGAAGAGCGAACTGGCCGACAAGGTCATCGGCTCCGGCGAGTCCTGGCTCACCGAACTGTCGCTCTCGCAGTTGCGCGACGTGCTCATGCTCCGGCCCGATGCGGTGGCCACCGCGGATGAGGCCGAGGAGGTCTCCGCTTGAGCCCCACCCCGCCGCCATCACCTGCCCCCGGGCAGCCTCGTCGCAAGGGCAAGGCCGCGTTGCCTGCAGCGGCCGAGCCGGAAACCAAGACCCCGGTGCCCGCTTCGCCCGTTCCGGCGGGTCCTCCGCCGGTCGCTACGCCGGCTCCGCCGCCTGTGCTGCAGGAGGCCGCGGACGCCGAGGACAATCTCGACGCGTTGGAGGCCGACCTGACCGCCGAGGAGGCTGACGGGGCGGAGCAGCCTGAGGGTGCCTCCGGCAGCGCCGGCGGGCCGGGCAAAGTTGATGACCGCTCGACGACGTTCCGCAAGCGGGCGATGGAGCAGATCCCCGAGCATCTGCGCGTCGTGCGAGAGGGTCGCCAGCGTGAATTGCCTCCGCCGAGGCTGACCTCGCCGCCCCAGGCGACGATCAACCCCCGCAAGGTGCGGGGCGGCATCAAACTGTCGACCAAGGAGGGGCCGGTCTCGCTGGCGTGGGCGGCGCAGCGGTGGATGCGGCTGGTGGAGGACTGTGCGCCCGGCGAGGCGCTGACCGAGGGCGTCCTTTATGCCCGACTGGGCCAGACCCGCTTCCTGACCATCAATCCCGGGCACATCTCCGCCCGCGTGCAGGGCCGCATGCCCTTTGCGTACGTGACCGACATCCGGCTGCCGGTGTTCACCTTCGAGCAGTGGGACGCGGTCATCGCGGGGATGGTGCAGGAGGCCAAGCCGCTGGCGGCGCTGCTGGCCGGTGAGGTGCCGGCAAGCATCGAGGACCTGTTCAGTCCGCACCGGCTGCATCTGTTCCCCGCTGAGGCCTCGCACCTGTCGGTCGCGTGCACGTGCCACAAGACCCAGACCATCCGCCTTGGCCCCGGCGGCGTGCCGATGCCCGGCCCCGGAACCGCCGGCCCGTCGGCCCCGGCCTCGCCGTGGTGCAAGCACGTGTGCTGCGTGATGGCTCTGGTTGCGGAGAAGCTGGCGACCGACACGTTCCTGATGACCCAGCTTCGCGGGCTGAGCAAGGACGACCTGCTCGAGCGGCTGCGGCAGAAGCGGGCGGTGGCCTCGGCCAACCGCGAGAGCCAGCCCGGCAGCCAGGGCGGCGGGTCCGGGACTGGCCGATCGGGCGACCGGCCTGTGCCGGCGTTTGTGCCCCGCTTGCCGGGCCTGGCTGACCAGCCGAGCCCGGGGCTGGACACCCAGATCGACAACTTCTGGCGGATCGGCCCGGAGTTGGCTGAGATCGACCTGACGCTCGGGCCGCCTGAGGTCAGCCATCCGCTGCTGCGACGCCTGGGCGTTTCGCCGTTCACCTCCGCCAAGTTCCCGCTGGTAGGTTTGCTTGCCACCTGCTACGAGACCATCAGCGGTCGGGTTCTGGCGGCCGAACAGGCGGCGGTGGACAGCGTGCTGGCCGGGCTTGATGCCGCGGACCAGACGTTTTCGGCCAGCGAGGGCGAGGCACACGGCGGCGCCACTGCCGGACCGGCGACGCCGGCTGCGACCCCGACGCCGACCCCAGCTGCGGATGCCGAGCCGGCTGTGCCCAAGCCCATGCGGGCACGCAAGCTCTCCTGATACGGACAATCCGACATGGCCAAGCCTCCGCTGATCGGTATCACCTGCGATGTGGGTTTGACTGACTCGGGCCGGCCTCGCGCCCAGTGCGCCCTGACCTATCAGCAGGCGGTGGTGCGGGCGGGCGGTGTGCCGCTGCTGCTGGCGCCGCTGCCGGAACTGGCCGAGCGGTATGTCGCGACGCTGGACGGGCTGGTGCTCACGGGCGGGGATGACATTGACCCCAGGCCGTTCGGCGGGCAGGTGCACCCGGCGGCGACGCTGATGCATCCGCAGCGGCAGGCGTTCGAGTTCGCGCTGCTGGAGGCGATCGACCGGCGGGCGGGGCTGCCGGTGCTGGGCATCTGCATGGGCATGCAGTGCATGGGTGTGCACCGGGGGGGCACGCTGCAGCAGCACCTGCCGGATGTGCTGCCCACTGCGCAGCGGCACCGGGGCGACTTCCACCACCCGGTCGAGCCTTCGGGGCCGGCCGAGCATGCTCTACGACCGGGGACGGTCGCCAGTTCCCACCACCAGGCGCTCTCGGCTCCGGGGCGGCTGCGGTGCATCGCGCTGTCGGATGACGGGGTGATCGAAGCGGTGGAGGATCCGTCGCGGCCGTTCTATCTGGGCGTGCAGTGGCACCCGGAGCGGACGACGACCGAGCATCTGGGTGATGACCTGTTTCGCCGGCTGGTGGCGGCGTGCGGGCGGTGAATCAGGTCGGGCCGGGGCGGTCGGCGTCGTTGTCGACATTGTCTGTGCGGCCGATGTCTTTGCTGGTGAGCTTGGCGGGCTGCACGTTGGCGGCCGGGGGCGGGGCCAGCGGGTGCGGGGTGGCTTCGCGGGTGATCAGGGCGACGCCGTCGGGCAGGTGCTGTGCGACGGTGCTGACCACGTCGCCCTCGAGGTTGCGGGCCAGGGCGCTGCGGCGGGTCTTGCCCATGATCAGGGTGTCGCAGCCGTAGGTGACGGTGTAATCGAGGATGTCCTCGGCGATGTCGGGTGAGCAGACGTAGATCGGGACGAAGGGCACGCCGTGCAGGCGGGCGAGGACGGCGACGGTGCCCAGGGCCTCTTGGGCGGCGGGGTCGTCCTCGATGCGGGGGACGGCGCCGGCGGTCATGTCCAGCACGCGGAGGGTGCGGACGTAGATGGCGAACAGGGTGGCTCCGCGGCGGCGGGCCATGTCGATGGCGAACTCGGCCTGGTAGCGGCCGCGGGCGGCGAGCATGATGCGGGGCTTGCTGGGGTCAAGCTTCAGCGGCTCGCGGCGGAGTTCCTCCAGCCAGCCGAGTTCGGGGACGGGCAGGGCGGCCTCGGCACGGGCCTTGCGGACCTGCACGACCCAGCGGGCGAGGAGCACGCCGCCGATCATGACGCCGGCGAAGACGGCGGCGTTGGGCTTGGCGTAGATGATGGTGGCCTCGACGGCGGCCATGAACATGCCCAGGCCCCACATGCAGCGGCGTTCCCAGGGCTTGATCTCGAGCTTGGTGTTGATGGCGCAGGAGAGGACGTTGATGGTGATGGCGCCGACGACGCCGATGGCGTAGAGCTCGGCGAGGACCTTGACGTCGGCGGAGAAGGCCAGCAGGGCGATGGGGAGTATGCAGGCGACGATGAGGGCTATCCACGGGACGCCTGAGTAGTTGAGCTTCAAGAGGGGCTTGGGAAGCTCGTTGTCGTGCGCCATAGCGTACTTGACGGCGACCATGGCCATGATGGCGGTGTTGACGGCGGAGAGCAGGAGCAGGCCGAAGATGATGCCGGAGATGATGGAGAGGACGTTGCCGAATTGCTCGCTGCCGGTGGCCCGCTCGCCGGCGTGCTCGGCCAAGGCCTTCATGGCGGTGTCGCGGTACTCCTTGACCTCGGTGGGGACGTCCTCGGGCTTGAAGACGAGTGGTACGCCGTTCTCGCCCAGGGTGTTCTGGCCCCGTTCGTACTGCACGTAGTGGGGCATATCCACCGGCTTGAGGTCGGGCAGGGCGTTGAGGGCGAGGCCGAAGATGAGGTTGAGGGCGACGACCTCGATGAGGACGGGGAAGATCGTTCGGCGACTGGTGCGGGCGACCGGCTGCTTCATCAGGCCGGTCATGTTGGCGACGGCCTCAAGCCCGGAGAGGGCGAGGATGACGCGGACGAGGTTCTCCCAGCGGGTCCAGGGGTCGCTGATGGAGGCGTGCCCGGTGGAGATGGTGCTGAAGCCCTCGATGACCAGGGGGATGCAGAGGATGGCGATCAGGGCGGAGGTGAGCAGGGCGGCGATGGCGATGACCAGCGCGAAGCGGCCGGCGCTCTTGCTGCCGAGCCAGTTGATGACGCCGATGACGATGATGGCGATGCAACTGAGCATGACCACCCACGCGGCGGGGGCACCGAAGTAGTGGAAGCCCTCGACCACCGAGAGGGCGGCGGTGACCATGTAGTCGCAGATGAGCAGGGTGGCGCCGACGACCGAGAGCGTGGGGCTGAGCTGGCGTGCGGCGGCGTAGACGCCTCCGCCGTCGGGGAAGCAGCGGCAGATGACCGAGTAGGCCCAGGCGACGGCGATCATGATGACCGACATGGCGGCCAGGTAGATGGGGCTGGCGTGCCCGGTGAAGTAGAAGGCCAGACCGAGGACGTAGAGGCGGCTGGTGCCCCAGTCGCCGAACAGCAGCGGCCCGGCGTGGAACCAATGCAGATCGCGCGGGCGTTTCTGACCGACGAGGACTGAGGACATTGAGATGCGTCAGCGTTCCCGGCCGGGGCGTGTGCGCACAGGGGCTGGCCGGGCATGGCGAGCGGAAGAGATGGAGGATACCGGATCGCGGTTGGCGGCTGGGGACCGGCCGGGGCTTGCGCGTGCGATTGTCCGAAATCCGGGGATTCCGACGGCCGGGCCGGGCGGGGGCGGTTTTTGGCTCGGGACGGGAGTGGGGGGAAATGAAAAACGCCGCGGGCTGGTGCCTGCGGCGTTCTTCGTGTCAGTGGAGGCAAGGGGACTCGAACCCCTGACCTCATCCATGCCATGGATGCGCTCTACCAAAACTGAGCTATGCCCCCATGATCAACTGGCGTAGTGCTGATCACGGACCACCGAGTTGTCGGCCGGAAGTGGGGGGCCACTTGCGGCGTGAGGGGATGATAGGGGGGGGAAGGGAAATGGCAAAATGTCAAAATTGCAAAATGGCAAAATCAAGGCAGGGGTGGG
>Ga0315900_10000537_pt1 | contig 65391 bp, 89 predicted proteins | sample LakEriMetagenome_FD_203521 | JGI IMG/M metagenome (GOLD analysis project Ga0315900, IMG submission 203521) | Freshwater fungal communities from buoy surface, Lake Erie, Ohio, United States - Buoy 12 MA114 | ecosystem: Environmental > Aquatic > Freshwater > Lake > Lake biofilm | place: USA: Lake... | reverse complement strand
CCTTGAAAAGGCGAAGTCTTTTTGGAGCGGTGAGGCGGAGAAAGCGGTTAGCAATCTAAGCCAATTCACCGTGGAGGTGGACGGAGAAAAAATCTCAGTGGCGGTTAGCCCTGAACTTCGACAAGCCATCAAATCGGAAATCTCTACCGGATTCCTTACAATTTCCGCCGACAAAGCGAAAGAAACCGTACAGAAGTACATCGAGAACAGGGTTGTGAGTACACAACTTCAAGATGTGATGAAGGCGTATCGGACGCAAATCGAAGGAAAGATTAAGGAGAAAGTTGTAGCCGAGGCTCACAACGGAGGAGAGGTTGTAAGACGCGATAAACCCGCCGAAAAGACAGTTGCACAGCCATACTTCGATGCCGTCAAAGAACACCTTTCAAAATTCAGTAGCTAACAATGATTGCACAAGACCTTAATGTAACCAACGGTCTACTCGCGAATTATGATATTCTCGAACCGTTGTGGTCGAAGAAACTCTTTCAGCCTTACGGCGCACAGGGTCTCGACCTGCTCCAAATGTTTTTCGACATGGGAGCGAAAGAAGCCGTATCACAGATCACCGGAGAACACTGGGAAGAAGACCGTTTCGACACCGCGTTTACCATTAGCAACAACCCCGCAGCGCCGGGTGCAGGTAACAACGTAACCGTTACCCTGACTTCTTCTTACGTTGACACCTCAACCGGAGGTTCATACCCGATTGAGGGCAACCTCGTGATGCACCTGCAAAGCGAACAGCGTTATCAGATCATCACAAAGACTGTTGGTGCAGCCCCGACCTACACCACTCAGTTCGTGCTTCGTCCGCTGCTTTCGACTACCAACGTGGACATCGCCGCAGGTGACACCTTCATCATCTACTCTAACTCCGTACCGGAAGGGTCAGATGCTCAGGATTCACAGGTGTCGTTCCAAACCAAGTATCAGTGGTACTTGCAGGACATCCGTAACGACGATTCGATCAGCGGAACGGCCCTCACTGACAGCCTTAAGCCCGTGTACCGTGAAGACGGACTGACCCTTCGTGGTTATTCTTCTCTTCTCACCGCACAGCTTGAGTACCGTCACCTCAAGGCGATTGTCGGCGCGATGCTTTACGGTCGTCACGACAACAACCTCGCGTCAACTACTTCGCTTGACACCACTATCGGTATGGTTGATGCGTTCAATGGACGCGCACAGACCGAGGACACAGGCGGTACGCTGACCTATGCTGACTTCGCTGCTCTTGAGGCTAAACTCTCAAAAGTTTGGGCTACTCAGAACTACGTTTGTCTGCTTTCAGGCCGTTCTTACGGTCAGATTCAGGACGACGTTCGCGGAGATTTCAGCAACAGCCTTATGAACGCGGTTGACCCACAGCTTGCACAGGCTATCTTCGGAAACGGCCCACAGGCAGAGCAACTGTACTACAACTACTCGATTCAGGGTCTTAGCGTAAATGGCCGTTCATTCGGTACAAAGCGCGTATTGACCTTTGACGACGTAGCGTGGGCGGGTGCTTTGGATGCTTCTTCGCTGCAAGACTACGGTTTTGTAATGCCAGCGGGTAAGACCACTGCGAAGGATGCAAGCGGACGTGAGATGTTCACCAACTATGTAACCATGAAGTATAAGGATTACGGTCAGAACCGCCTTATGCGTATGTGGCCGACAGGTGGTGCTTCTCCTGCTCGTAACACTGCGAAGGATGAGTCTAAGGTTCACGTGATTTCGGAAGTCGGTTTCGACTTTACCAATATCACTCACTGCGGACTGTTCCGTAAGGCAGCGGTATCTTAATCGAACCAAAAACCAAAGGGGGAGGGAAACGCCTTCCCCCTTAACTTTTAATCAATCAAAACCATGATTTTCATTAACGGAAAGAAGGCTAACCGCCTCGACGAAGACAAACTTGCACTGCTCGAAAAGCGATTCCCGCGATTCTTCGACAAGCAAAGCCCCAAGCCTGTAACGCTGTTTTTCACGGCGCAATACAAGCAAAAAGGCGTGAAGGGTATCCCCGGACGCCGCGTTTACTCACAAGTTGACCTTTACCCACCGCCCTATGGCGTTAAGTGCATCAAGAATGTACCTAACGACGGCGGTACGTTTGACGAGGTAGTTTATGCTTCACAGACGCCGAAGATTAAGAACGGCGAGATCAAGTGGGGCATGGAAACCAAGATGAACATTATGCACGGCATGGCGCTTTACCCGAAGAAGGATACTGAAAAGCTGTACTTTTTGTACTTCTACTCAGGTCTTTTTGACAACGGGTTTACGGCTAACCAAAACGCCGTGTTTACGTTTTCATCACCGGAGGCTACAAGTGCTTCACGTATCGAGGCCGCACGTCACCGCGCACGTCTTGAGAACGAGGTTCTGTTGTCCGGCAAGTCATACGACATGGTTAAGAAAGTCCTTGTGGCCCTTGACGTGGATATTGACGGGGCAGAGGAGGTTGACCGTACAAACCTGTACGACTTCCTTGTTGCCAACCCGAAGTACATTGGCACATACGATGAGATTTGCAAGGGCGATAGCAATATTGCCGATGCCGCGAAACTTGTTCGTGAGGCTTTGGAATGTGGTGCGCTTATCTGCGACGAGGAAGGTTGGAAACTTGTCGGCAAGGCAGGTGCGGGTCGTGTGATTGTCCCGAAGTCTGCGGACGAACCCGAACTTTCGTTTGCGAAGTATGTTTCCGAGAACAAGGAAACCGCCACACGGATTTTGACCGCTATGGAGAAGGTTAGCGCGAAAGCCTAACGAGATGTTAAATTAATTGTACGCGACACGAAGGTTAGCGTATATTTGAATCGTTAGACATAGAATGAAGTATTAACCACTTAGCCCCGTCACACGATGGGGCTTTTGGTTTGGTAAAAAGTGTTTAGATACACTCCCAAAATACTGTGTCACAAGGCTTATTTTTGTGCTAAACTCATAGTACGAAATGGCCCTTTTCACCGACTCAGACATAGACGTAACCGTTGTATTCGACGCAGTAAACAAGCGTGTACGGGTAACGGATAACGTGGATTACTCAGACTTTGAGGGTATGCCCCTTGCCAATCTTACGGGATTGGGTCAGATGAACGACCCTGTGAGTGATATTGTCTTTCAGAAACTTGTTGTGAGCGCACCACTCATTAGCCTTTCGACAAGCGCGGTGAATAGTGCTTGGTTTAACCTGCCAACGACTAATTCAGGTCAGATTCTCAACGGGTCGTATCCTTTTACCTATTTTGTGTCACTTGACGTTATCGCTAATGACATTGTGGTATCGCAGATCACGGTAACGACTCAGACCGTTATTCTTCCGGGCAATCACGACTACCTTATCGCGGGTAACACCGTGGTATTCTCAGGTAGTTCAAACACGGGGAACAACGGAACTAAGACCGTGGTGAGTTCGACGTTTGACTCAGGGCTAAACACAACCTCAGTTATTTTCGCTGCGGGTTCGTTTACAAACAACGAAAACGGCTCAAGCGGCACACAGGTAGATATTTCCATTAGCCGCAAATACGAGAAGTCTTATTCATTCACATACACCGGATGCGACGAGGCCGAACTTTGCCTTAGCATCCAGTCTTCCTGCTCAGACGAGACCATTACGTTTGTCAATAGCACGGTTTATCCGTCGGGACAGACCGTGACCACAAGAAGCCAAAAGTTGTTCTATCCCGAAGGACTTACGCCGCCGCCACCCGCAAATCCGGTTGTAAACACCGATGTGACGGTTAATGCTATTACGCTTGACGTTTTGGCGAACGGGCCGTGGCAGGGTACTATTACCGATACGGTTCAGTGCTTGCAGGACGACGAGCTTGTGGTGCAGTATCAGATCAGCGGCACGGTGAGCGCTGCGGTGTCATGCGAGACCAACCTTTGCAAGTACCTTGACTGTATCGAAAAGACCGTGGCACTCGACGCCGCAAGTATTTCATGCGGTGCGTCAAGCGCTTATGCCGACACGGTAAGGCAACTTAACTCATACGTCAATATCTTCCAAATCGCACAGAGTTGCGGCGATACCGATTCTATGGCCGCGGCAGTTGCGGCGATTAAAGGGCTTGTAGGCTCGACCGCTACAAACGACTGCGGTTGTTCTTCCGGCACTTCGGGCTGCGGCTGCGAGGGTTGCGAGGACGGCACGGTGTCATGGGTAGGAAATTCGGCAAACACACTGCTTGGAACAGCCGGAGAGCAAAAGGTTATCTTCTTCACGTTTGAGGAACTTACCGGCGCAGAACTGACGGCTTCGGACACGGTGACGATTCCTACGGCAAGTTTCGGCGTAGGTGATGCCCTTGAAATCGAAATGCGTGCAGAGTTTGTAGGCGCAACGTGCGACCTCAAGATGGAAGATGTGACAAACGGTCACGACTTGCTTAACGGGGTAACGCTTACAACCGGACAGTTTGCAAATATCTTCATTCGCGCCGTGCGTACCGATGTGGACAGCTACACCGTGACACGGAACATTACACGACTGACTGCGACACCTGCAACAAGCGTAACAGAGACCGAGACCACTTACGCGATGAGTGAGTCCTTGCCGCTTGTGTTCGACTTTGTTCCGACCAACGTGAACAACGTGATTTACAATAGCCTGAAATTCACAACCATTAAGAAACCTGCATGAACTTAGGAGAAGGATACAAATATGTACAGCTAAAACTTGCCAAAGACCAATTTGGCGGGTATGTATCCCCGTCTGAGTTCAACACGGCGCTCGAAGCCTTTAATTTGGAGTTCTTCAACGACTACATGAAGGGCTATGAGGCCACGCAGGAATATTCCGACGACCTTTTGCCGTTTGTCAAGACGCTTGGGGATAATAGTAACCCCGCGATAGACATTGACTCTTACGGGTACGCACCCATCCCTACCGACTATGTACGGTACGCAAGGGTCAACGTGTACGAGTTAGACACGACTTGCGAGGGTTCGGTTAAGAATAGGCGTATGGTTGAAATGCTCAACAACGACAAGTTCGGCTACCGGATTACGGATTTTTACGCGCTGACAAAGAGAAACCCCATTGGAACGATTCAGAACGATCAGTTTTACATTCAGCCGACGGGGTTCAATAAGTTGGAACTAACCTACCTTAGATTACCCGTAACGCCCGTATTTGGGTTTACCGTGACCAACGGAGAGGTTATTTACAACCCTGCGACAAGCACCGAACTTGAATGGCCGGAGCAGACGCATAAAGACTTTTTCGAGGGTATTGTCAAGTACATGGCGATTAACCTTCACTCAGAATTTAACGTGCAGACAATAGATATTGAGAAGCCGTGATAACAAAAAGAGACTTAATTGTAACCCTTCAAAACAGATTGTCAGGAGGCGATTGCCCCGACGATATAAAGGGTAAGTATCATCCGCAAGTGCTTGAGCGGGTCTGTGATATGGTTTTCTCAGAACTCGTGTCGAATGACATGAACTTGGCTAAGGATTTAGCTATTCCGTACACGCTAACGCCCACAGAGGTAAACGGAGAGTGGCAAGCGCCTATTCCGATTCCACTTGCGATTAACGCCAAAAGCATAATATTGGTGTACGGTTGCGACCCTTCGGATTGGTATAACGTGCAGGACTCCATTTTGGGTCACTCGATTATGACCGTGCTTAAACCCTATTCAGGCCGTGTGAGCCTTTATCCGTTAGGTGAGGTGTTCAAGTTCACGCGCAAACCCAATTCAACCGTGACCGCGTTTTTGATACCAAACATTAGCGCTATGGACGAGGACGATATGGTTGTGCTAACGGGCAAGGAGAGTACGTTTTTCATGGCTGTTTTTCAGGCTATCCGCATGATGGACGGTCGGCCTATGGAAGTAGTGAACAATCAAAAACCCGACGTAGATGGTTAACGAGAACAATCCGGTTAAGAATATAGAGTATGTGGTTTTATCGGCTCTTAACCGAATGGGGCTTGATATGCAGGAGTACGACCGTTTCGAGCAGATCGGCATTGAATGGTACTCCGAACTTGCACGGACTTCGACCACCTATCCGAGTGTTGAAGTTACGCGGTTTGTCGTTGACAACGGTAGCCGCATATTCTCGATGCCGTCGGATATGATAACGGTTTCAAAGGTCGGGATTAAAAGAGGGGAGAGACTGTGGACATTGACCCGCGTGGATAACCTTTACACCTTGGACGATACCAAAGTTTGCGCCCCCACTAAGGACGAGCAGCAGTCGCCGGACAACGTGACGGGAACATGGTTTATGGGTCACTCTTGGGGAGGTCAATACTTCCCGCCGCGATTTACAGCAGGGGGTGGCTATAACTACGCCTACTATCAGGTCGATAGTGCACAGCGACAGATTAGATTCTCAATGAACGCCGAGCATTTGCCTAACGGTGAGGTATGGATTGAGTACATATCGGCGGGCCGTAACGTAACGGGTAAGACCGTGGTTAACCCTGCTTTTATCGAACCGTTCCGTAAATACATGATTTGGCAAGTTGCGGCTTTTAGCGATGAGGATAAGTTTTACAAAAACCAACAAGACTTAGAACGACAGTATCACGACGCCATGTATAACGCTGCCGGAAGCATAGCACCGACGACAGACGAGATACTTGACGCATTGTGGGCTGTTAGCGGATTCACCTTGCGATGAACAACAAAGAGGAAATACTATTCTTTGGCGGTATAGACACCGATAGCGATGCGCGGTATGTGGCACAAGGCGACTACCGTGAGTCCTATTATTGCCGCGGCATGAGTGCTCACGGCTACGACGGCGCACAGGTGTCGATGATCGGAACAACATTGGTAAATAACGCGGGACTGCCTGCCGGACAGAACCTAATCATTGGCTCTTGCGGATGGGTTGAGGATAGGAGTATTATCTTCTTTTTGTACAATTCCAACCTTGACCATCAAATTTGGAAGTACAATACCGAGGACGAGGCGTTTGACCTTGTGATGCAGGATTCTGTGTTGAACTTCTCAATGCAGCGAAAGATTGTTAACCCGTTTGTGGTTAACGGAGTCCTTTATTGGACGGACGGGTTCTTTGGTAGCTTCTTGGGTAATAACACAACTGAAATTTACGGCTATAACCCACCACGCAGACTTGATATTCAGAAAGCTATTGACGGGGATTATTCGGCATTTACGTTTCGCCTATTAGACGCTGTACGTTGGCCTCCGAGGTTTGCGCCGGACATTCAGACTCAGACCGATACCAACTTCGCCTATAACTTCATTTACGGGCGCTTATTTCAGTTCTGCTACCGTTATATCTACGACGACAACCAACGGTCGGCCCTTAGCCCCGTTTCAGCCCTTGCGCTATACGAGGACGGGTATTGGATGAGTGGTATTGTGGCTAATAACCCACAGCAGGACAACGCCATTGAAATTCAGTACAACACAGGCCCTGAGTACGTGGATAGGATTGAGATTCTATACCGCGAGGGCAATAACGGTATTTGGAGGCTTTGGCGAAGCATTGACAAGGCCGCAGAAGTGTTGCCGGATAACACCACGGAAATTGTAAACTTCTACAACGACACGCTTGGCAACGCGGTTAATTCGGGTGTTTTTCAGTTCGATACATTCCCGATTACGGCAAGGGCGCAGGAGTTTTTGCCGTCTTCTGAGATAGCCTACGCAAATATCCGTGAAGGATATGACAAAGTAACACCTGACATTACAGTTTCGGTCACACCGATTGAGATAGAGGATGAGAACGGATTAGCGCCTATTGTCGTTACGTTCAACCAAGTTGTCGGAGGCGCGGCATCTATTTGGACTTTTGGCGCGGTTGGTTATTACGCATATCAACCCGGCGATGTTATCGTGTTTCAGATATATCCCTTCACATTAGGAACTGCATTTCAGACTCACTTTTTTACGGTAACAACAGAAACAGACTATTCGCTTCTTGTGGCGTCTACGGCGGCTTTTTTAACTGCGGAAGGGTACTCAGTAACCGCAGATGCGCCAAACAGACGAATTATCATAGCGAACACAAGGCAAGCGTTTCTTGAAGCATTGCAAACAGGAAGCGCACCTGTAATTCGACCCGTTCATCCTAAGACCACGTTCAAACTAGGCTCGCGCTACATCTTTGCGATTCAATACGAGGACAGGGCCAATAGGCCCGGCACGGTTTTTCAGACCGAGGATTTGACCGTTGATATTCCGTGGATTACAGATATTGACTTTTCGGGATTCACAAACGCCCGTGCGCCGTTTTACATCGAGATCAAGTTAACGATTGACAACCCTCCGCCGACTTGGGCTACTCATTACCGTGTGGTTTACAAACCCGCAGGAATGGTATTTAACGCCAATCAAAGAACCGTTTACAGTATAGATTCTATTGTTGATAACCCAACACGATTGGCTGTTAGCCTTGAAAATGTATACACGACAGAAAACGTAGGCGCAACTCTTGACTTTACTCCGCAGCCCGGAGACAGGATGCGATTTATCCGAAAGTCTCAGGATTGGGATGTTGCCTTTAATTTTCAGGCTGAATACCTTACTGAATATATAGACCTTCAAATCTATCGGTACGGGCCGGGTGAAGGAGTTAACGGAACAGACCTGTGTGTTGTAGATTATTTTGATTGGTCTACGATAGATGATGTAGTGGGCCTATTCGCATGTAAATCAGCGCTTGTTGAGGTTTACAGACCGTATGGCGAGGACGAAAACAGGCCGTTTTTTGTCACAAACACCGCATTTTCAATCATCGACCCGCATACGGCAAACAGGCGTCATGATGGTGATGTAGCACAGGTACTTAGCCCGCCTTCGGGCGCGGAGGTGTTTCTTAGCGACGATTATCGAAAGGACGGGGATTGGTATCTTCGGGTCAAAAAAATGGACGCCGGAAATGTGTCGTCAGTTCCATTAACCAACGGTATGTGGTGGTGCGAGTCAAAAAGTTATAGCGATTACTTCGTATCACAGGATTATAGCCGTGGAGCACTCGCACCGGACAACCCTAACGGCAATCAGAAACACTTGATCGGAACGGTTATCCACTCCAATAAGTTACTCGACAACACCTTGATTAACGGCCTCAACACAATGGAGGCTCAAAACAGGGTAGTGGTATCGGATGAAAACGGCGAGATTTGCCGAATCATTCAGGACGGATATACGCTTAACGTATTGCAAGACAACAAAGTTTCGGCTATCTACAACCAAAAGTCGCTTGTGTTAGGCGGTGACGGCAATACTAACGTAATAACGTCAACGAGTGCGACCTTTGCACAAGTTAGACCACGAGAACAAACCTACGGGTGTATAGACTCATCGGCTGCAATTAAGGTGGATTGGGGTATTTACTACTACGACCGCTTGAACGCTAAGGTTATCTACATCAACGCCGGAGGTCAGGAGGACTTGACTATCGGCAAATACAAGTGCGTTAAACTGTTTCAGGATATTAACGCGCTTCTCGATACTGCGGAAGAATATTACATCTACCCTTACCACGACGTTGTGAATAGGGAGATTGTGTTTCAGTTCGCTTACAAGGAAGAAGGCCCGTCGGGTAAGTTCACATACATTTACGCCGTGTTCAACTACGTCAAGGGCCGTTGGACTTCGCTTATGCGTCACCAATCGGATTGGTCACAGAACTTAGGTGATTACCTTGTTAGTTGGGTGTCAGGTCAGCTTTACAAGTACAATCAGGGTTCGTATCTTAACTTCTTAGGTCAACCTCAGACTCAAAGTTTGAAGTATGTCGCCAAAGGTCAACCAACGCTTATGAAGATATGGCGGGCAGTTGCCTTGAAAACTAATTCAGTTTGGGCGCTTGTGGCTAACATCTTACCCAACGCTTCGTACACAGCGATGCAGACAAGCATTCCGGCGACAAGTTGGGCTTTGAGAGAGGGATTTTACTACGCCCCTTACAAACGTGACATAAATACCCCTAACTTTGTCACAACCGCTCTTGCAGAGGTTAACGGCAGACAGATGAGGGGATACGAAATAACCAATACGATTTCACAGGCTTCGACCTCACAGGTAATTATTTGGTCAAGCACGGTGCAATCACAAAACTCAATAGCGATAGTATAAAATGGATCCGATTACAATGTTCGCCCTTGCACAAGGAATACCCGCTGCGGTTCAAGGTATAACGGGTGCGGCTCAAATGGTTCAAAGCCGAAAGATGCTCAAAGACTTGAAGCGTCCCGAAATGGAGATACCCGATTCTGCCGTGGCCGCGCTTTCAAAGGCTAAGAGCATTGGGTCTTCGTTTGATATGCCGGGTCAAGACCAAGCAGAAATGATGCTTGACCAACAAGTAGCCGGAGCAGCGAGCAATATCCAAGAAACGGCATCTTCTCCGGCAGAGGCGCTTGCGGCACTTAGCAATGTTTACGCTAATCGCATGACATCGCAGACCGAACTTGCAGGACAAGCCGCACAGAGTTATATGCAACGTCAGCAGAACGTACAAGCGGAGTTAAACCGCATGGCCGATTGGGAACAAAAACAGTTCGAGGTCAACGAAATGCAACCGTTCATGGATAAAGCAGCGGCGGCATCGGCACTCGGCGCGGGCGGTATGCAGAATATGTACGAGGGTATTAAGGGTGTAGGTGGTGCGATTGGAGGGGCTTACATGAACAAGCAACTAATTGACCAACTATCCGGCGGTTCAACCGGAATGATGGGCGCTTTGAACTCGCCTAACCCAACCGGAATAGACGCTCAACAAGCCACCGAAGCACTTGGGGCTTTAACTCAATCAGGAGGCTCAGGAATGGGGTCTATTGAAGCACAAAACGCATTGATTCAGCAAATCATTGATGCTATAAATAACTAACATGGCAGAGGCAAAAGGATTAGTATTTCAAGGTCAGGACAACACGGGATACGCAACCGTGCTCGACCAACAGCCCTCACCACAGGCTATTATGCAGCCTTTGTTGAATAAGTACGTGGATAGGGAATGGGACAAGATTCAAAAGGCAGAGGCCGATAAAAAGCTACGTGATGCCAACCTTGCGAAGTTGCAGCAGATTGTTCCTACGTGGGACAAGACAAAAGAGGTGCGCTCACAGCAGATTGAAAAGCTAATCGGTGCGGGTGCGGCTATTGCAGCGGCAGGCGGCGACCCACAAACAATGCCTGAGTTTCTTAAAATGGAACGCGACGTGAACTACGCCATCGAGCAAGACACTTTGGCCCGTGATGCTTTCGGTAAGATCATCAAAGAATATCAAACCGGAAAGTACGACGAACAGGTGTTTCAGAAGTTTCTTGACGATTTGGAAAAAACTTCACCGGAAGAAGCCTCGAAACTCGTGCTTAATTCTAACCCGCTCATGCCTAAAGTAACGCCGTTTGAGGAACTTGATAAATTCGTTCCCGAAGCGGCTACAAACGAGCAACGTCAGGGTGGTGAGTACGTTACCAAGACAGGTGTAGCAGAAGAAACTTTGGACGCAGCCGCCAAACAATACGGTGCGCTTTATCCTAAGCAGTTGGAGCATCTAATCCGTACCGGACAGGCCAAAGACGCGACCAAGGCAAAAGACTTGATTAAAGAGGAGATTCGCCGTCGTTCAAAGTCAAGCACAACCGTTGTTCCCGTTCCGAAAGGTGGTGACTTCAATATCAACATGGCGGGCGGAGGTCAGCAAATAGGCGACTTCACGATTAGTTCGGGCTTTGTAACCGAAACTCCGGCACAAGAAGAGGCTTACACCCCGCTTACACGCGAAGAAATTATTGACTTGCAAGCCCAAGTAACAAGGGGTGGCGCTCGTGCGGATATGGCAATGGAGCAGTTGCGCCGTGACAAAGAACTCCGTGAAAAGCCAAAGGTTAGTGCTCAACCGGAAGAGGTATTTGTTATTTCGGTTTCAAAGGAGGGGAAGAATATCCCGCCGTTTGAAGTCAAGCATCAAGGCAAGGACGTTTCTTTCTCATTCAGGGACTTTGTTATCCGTGACGGAAAAGCCTTCGCCCGTGGAAAGGCTATGAAGCGCGTTGGTGAGATTAGCATTAACGCTTCCAACGAGCAAAAAGACCTGTTTATCATAGAGGCAAATCGCAAGGGTGAAGAAGTTAGAGAGGTTGACGGTCAGCTTGTTAGGTTTAAGGAGCTTCCAAGTATTGTGATTCCATACGACGAGAACAAGCAGTATTTCGACACTCACATGAATTTTATCAGCCCGTACACTATTGCGCGGGAAAAGGGTGTAAATTTGGACGGTAAGACAAGTGGTTCAACCCCATCGGTAAACCTAAACGCAACAGCACGTAAAAAGTAATGGACGAAAAGTACCTGCAAGATATTTACAACGGCCTCGGAGGTGAGGGCGTATTCGGAAAGTACGATGATTTCAAATCGCTTATGTCGGAGGACAGCGCGTACCGAAAAGACGTGTACGATAACCTCGGAGGCGAGAAAGTGTTTGGCGCTTATTCCGATTACGATTCGCTTGTAAAAAAAAAAGAACCGTCGCAGCCCGTTTCGCAAGTTGGCTCAGGCGCTTCGCAGACCGTATCGACGGTTGATACCCGTAAGTTTTCAGAATTAGCAACCCGTGTAGCGCAAGGCGACGACTCCGCAAAGGAGGAAATGCGCCTTATGCGAATGGCCGCAGAGGCAGCAAGACGCCGTAAGGCACCCGAAAAGACCGTTGACAAGGTAGTAGATACCGAAATAGTCACGGAAGTCCCAACGTCCGGTCAAGGCCCACGGTTTATGTCAGAGGCCGAACAAATGGAAGGCGCTGAAACCATGCCCGCAGGAAAAGAGCTAACAGCACAAGAGGCAGTTAAGGCATCCGCAGCGGCAGAACCCGTCGTAAGGGGTATTGTACAGCGCAAAGCCGAAATAGAAAGAGACCCAACGGCTCAGGTTATAGCCAAAAAAAGAGCCGATTACGAGGCCGTAAAACCACTTGCAGACAGCTATCGACGCGCTCAGGACATAATGGTTGACTTCGATATTGTCGACGCTCAAAAAAGGCTAAAAGAGGCTAAAGGTGCAGACGATATGGTCACGGCTCAAGCGGTTGAATCAGAGATTAACAGTTCCCTCAAGGCCGTTGACGAGCAGTATATTAATTACCTCCGTTTTACACGGCCCGAACTTGCCAAAGACAAAGAAACTCAGTACCGTGCTATTTCGGAGAAAATGGAAAAAGAGGGTACGGGTAGTATCAGTGAGGGCGAGCAAAGATTTATGGTTGATTTCAAGAGGGAGGCGCTTGGGACTTACTACGCCGCTAAAAAAGCCGAGTTGTATGAACTTGAGTCAAACCACGATATTAACCAATACTTTGCAAAAGCACCGCTAATCATCGAGCAGCTAAACCAAAAGGTTGACGAGTTAAACAAGATTTCGGAGTCGCCGCTTACGGTTGAGTCAAAGAAAAGATACGATATTCTTTCAAGCGAGGTTGCTTTGCTTAGTCAGAAGTACAAGGCGCTTGAAAAGGAAACAAGCGTCACGCCGGACGTTGTAGATCAGGCAGAGAACATCTACCGTTCAATGCGGTCTACAGACATAGAACTTGAGCGTGTAGCGGACGATTTTTACGATGTTGCCGAAAAGGAAATGGGAGCCGATATTGTAAGAATGAAAAGACAGGGTGAGGGTGCAGTTCCGGCTACCATCTATTCATTTAGCGAGTCTATTAACACGGGTCTTGCAAGCGCGATGAAGTTCCCTAAAACAATGTTTGAAGGAGAAGAGGGTCGCGGTGAATACACTTGGGTTGATAGGTTATACAACTACGCCGACAATTACGGCAAATACGCAACCGATATTGTAGGTCAGCCCTACGACCCGAAAACGTGGGAGAATATGTCAATCCTTCAAAAGACACCGTACCTTTTGGGGCAAGGCCTTGGGTCGGCTACTCTTTTTGCGGGTGGTGGTGTTGCGGGTTCTGCTATGCGTATTCCACGGGCGGCTACTTCGGCAACAGCGTTTCTTATGGGTGAGCCAATGGCTTACGAAGAAGCTATCGCAGCCGGAATGGACGTGACAGAGGCTAAGCTAACATCAAAAATAATAGGCGGCGTTGAGGCTGTTTTGGAAGGATATATCGTGTCCGACCTTAAATTCTTTGATGCGCCGAAGTTCAGAAAAGGTATTATCGCTCAAAGACAAGCCGGAGATAGTATGCAAAAGGCTATCAAGGACAATGTGGTTGCGGCGATGAAGGATATTTCGGCGGGGGCGGTAGAGGAGTTTGGAGAAGAGGGCGCTATTGCTATTGCGGGTGATGCAGCCCGTGAGGTTTTTGATGCCGTTAAGAGTGAGGACTTTTACAAGGATACATTTAACCCTGAAAAAATAGCAGAACAAGCGTTTGCGGGTCTTTTAACGGGTGGCGGCATGAGGTTTATGGCTCAATTTCAAAAGCCACGAAGCGGTGCGACGGAAGATGTAATGCTTACAATGGCCGAAACGCCTCAAATGATAGGCACGGTTGCCGATGTGACGGATGCTGAAACTCAAGTCAAGGCTCAGGAAATGGCCGATGAGTTGAGCGAGAAGTTGCAGGGGTTGAAAGGACAGCCGAATTTCGAGCGTTTGAGCCGTGAAAAAAAGGCCCATGTATTAAGCGAACTTGACCGTAAGGCAAAGTTAGAGGAGTCTATGCGAGTAGTGGGTGTAAAACCCGACTCCACATTAGCCGAAATAGCCGCAATCGAGGCCGAGGTCAAGACTATTTTGGACACAGGCAAAACGCCTACCGAACTCTCCGAAGAAGCAAACAAAGCCAAAGCAGAACCGCAAGAGGCGGCGGTAGAGGTAGAAATGGAAGTTAAACCCCTCGAAAGTGAGGGGGATAAGACAGAAGCGAAAGACAACGTGTTTTATCACGGGACTGCCGTAGAGTTAGAAGGCAAATTGACCGCTCAAAAATCTAATTCAGCAGTAGGTTGGAATAGTGGCACTCTCGGTGACGCTGTTTACTTAACAAACAATAAAGATGCCGCTAAACTTTTTAGTCATCTTGCAAAGCAAAACAAAGCACTAAGGGAGTCAAAAGACGGTGATGTCGATGAGGGTGTTGGAAACGTATACGAAGTATCAATAAGTCCTGACGCAAGAATATTGAACGCTAACGATAAGCTAAATCCGTTGTTGATTAGACCATTGCTGAAAGAAGCGGGTTTAAGGGATGATACTATTTTGTCGTTTAGTGACAAAAATCTTTCAGATTTCAAGTATGTTTCTGACATTCTTAGATACGGAAAAAAAATAGAGGGAAATCACATTGAATGGCTTACTAAAAAATTAGGATACGATGGAATAAGGATAAAGGAAGATGTTTGGGAGAGTTGGGACTACTATCCCGACAATTTAGGCCTTGGGGCTAATAAGTTTCAAGAAACACCTGAAACTATTGCGATTTACAACGATGAAAAAATTGAAAAACAGGTAAAGTCAAGCAAAGAAAGTGAGGGGGTTGCCGACCAAGTAACCGACCAACCGACCGACCAAGTAACGGAGCGACCACAGGCAGGTGAAGCCGTTGAAATGCCCGCCACAGAAGCAATACAGGGCGAAGAAAGTCCAGTTAATTTACTAAAAAACAGGACAAATGAAACAGCACAGGCAAGCGATACTGAGGTTGATGGAGGCGTTCGACCTACGATTACAGAAGGTGAAGTCGGACAAGGGGGAGAAGGAGTACAACCCGCCGTTGACGTTGCAAGAGGTGAAGGAGAGGTTGAAATAGATTATGATAAGGATGTTGAGTCTTTTGTTGATAAAATTAAAGGGCAATTTTCAGGCGCTCGTCTTTTTGTTCGTAAGGATAACGCGGGCAAAACGGTGTCTTTCGAGTTGCATGAAGGAGAAAAAAATAAGCGTAACGCAAAAAGGTCTATCCCTGTTTTCTTTCCAAGTTTCAAATCAGACCCTTCTTATTACACTGAACCAACTGGAAGAAGCAAAAACAAGCCGACTCAGTTTGAGTTAGATAAAAAGGAGTTGATTGAGTCATTGGGATTGTATGGCAAAAAGAGTCCTGCCGATATTCTTGCACAAAGTCAACCCACAGCTTTACCGACAGAGGCAGAAGGTCAAGGTATAGGTGTACCGGACGCGCTTAAAGACGTTGAAAGTACGGCGAATGCGCTGAAAAAAGTGCCCGTAAAAACAAAAATAACAGACACAGCAACCGCGCGGGAATTTAATCCAAAAAGCAACGATGTCATAGCCGCCAACAATGAGAATAACTCATGGGATAAGGCGCTTCGTATGGGGGCTAAGGATATTGGGGACGGATGGTATAAGGTTGGTGAATCAAATGGAGACCCAATAGTTTATTCTCCTTCATTAGACAGGGCGTTTGTTTTAACTGACACAAAAGGAGGGAGAGTTGGCACTAATCTTTATAGGTTCATCCAAAATAATAACGGCGATGCTAATGCACTTGCCGAAGCCTACCACGCCGCAAAGAAAGACGGAAGCAACCCCGAACTTGTAAAGGCGGTTGAGGATTTGCTTGCACCGGACGCGTCGAAAAAAGGAGAAAAAATCGACATGAAAGAAGAACGTGTCGATGAAGTAAACATTAGTGAGCAGCCCGCAGTAGAGGTGACTGCGACCGACGGAGGGGGAGAGACCCCTTCCGTTTCAAAAGAAAAGCCAAAGAAGCCGTCAAAACTCCAAAAGTTAGCCGACGACTTGGATTCGTTTGCCGATGAATTAGGCGGTTCGTTAGGCGCAAATGCGGCGGCGGTTGCAGCAGCGGCGAGGGCACTTGCCAAAGTTCTTCGTTCCGTTGACAACATGGCCCAAGCACTTGCGGAGTGGCGAAAGTCCGACGAGTACAAGGCGCTTGAACCCGACGATGTAAAGAATATTGAATCCCGTGTATCCGAAAAGGTCGGCGACGATTACGTTCCGCCTACACCGGAGAAGGAGGAGAAGAAAGAAACGCCACAGCGCAAACTAAGAGGTGTTATCGAAGCCTATGTTAACCGAAGCGATCTTGACCAAGAGACCAAAGATGCGTTATTGGCCGACGACCGTTCCTACTACGAAACATTGGGCATCGAAGCCGCCCGTGACCTTGCGAAAGGAATTATTGCGGATTTAGGTATAGAAGATGCGGTTTCGTTGTCGGATAGACCCAATTCACCTGTTCCGGTAGAATTGCAGTCGCTTGTTTACGGCGAGGCGTTGATCTATGCCAAAGAACAAGGCCAAAAGGCTAAGACGGTAAACGAGAAGGATAAATGGGCCGACTATCAACTTGATGTCAAAGAGAAGTTGGCGGCTAAGGCCACGGCATACGGTCGCTACAATTCTTACATAGAAAGCATTTATGAAAACAGCGCATATTCTATTGTTCGCAAGTCAAAAAAAGAAATTGAAAAGCGAAACAAGATATTTGCGCCCAATGCTCAGAAAGCGGCCAAAGATGTAGCTAAAACCCTTGATAGCAAGGACGAGATGGCCGAAGCGGTCGAGGAGGCGGTTAACCGAATTTTGGGTGAAACCGTTGCCGAAAAGGACAGGATTATCAAGGAACTTGAGGACAAGATTAAGAAGATTCAGTCCGAGCCAAAAGCAGGAAAACCTCAGAAGCAAAGATCGTTCAAGCGTGAGAAATTAGACGAACTTCGCCGAAAGGCATTTGGCAAAGCAGCCGCAAACCCGTTCCTTGACCCGCAGGTGTGGGAGTACCTTAGTTACGCTTCGGGTTACTACCTTGAGAGTGGATACTACAAGTTCGCGGACTTCTACAAGAAAATGCGCCGTGACACAAAGGGTAAATACGAGGAGTATTTTGCGGAACTCTACGAAGAAGCTAAAGAGGCTTTGATTGAACGTGGGGTTGAAGCCGAACTATTCGATACGCCGGAAGTAGTCACTCAACTTGCCGAGGAAATGTATAAGGAAGGCGAGGCGCTGAAAGCTAAGTTAGAGGAGGAGAAGAACGCGAAGAAAGCCAAATTAGACTTAGATAAAGCCGCTAAAAAAGCCGAAAGAGAGGCAGCGAAGAAGATTAAGGACGAGGCAAAGAAATGGGAAGGAAAGGGGCTTGAAAAGCAGATTAAGGAAGCTTTGATTGATGCGGGTTACGGCAAAGAAGTCGGCGGCAAAATGCAGGTCGATTGGAAGAAAGTAACAACCGATAGCCGTGACGCAGCGCCCGTGGTGGCAAAGATTAAAGAGGCGTTGAAAGACCGGATTCCCGCAGATATTCTTGCTTCCATTATGCCTATTATTGAGTCAGAGGCCAATAGGATTGTGGTTGAGAAGAAGAAAAGAGCGGTTAAAACAAAGGTTGAAGCCTACAAAAGAGGCCGTTTGAGAGGCGTCGGTCAGGCCGTGCGCCGTAACACCCGTATTCAAGGACTTGTGGAAACATGGAAACAGGGTGGCTTAACCGATGCGGACGTTCTTGAAAAATTGGCCTCAGACTTCGGGGTTGTTGCGTTCTCAAAAGAAGATGAACGGAGCATTGAAAAGTTGGTCGAGGAGATTGACTCGATGGACGCCGGAGCGGAAAAGGAAAGGCTTGAGGAGAGGCTGCAAGCGTACTTAGAATATTTGGGTTCGCCGCAGTTCTTGACCAATGCTTTTCTTGAGCGCATGAAAGCCCGTCTTTTGAGTGGCCCTGTGACCGCCTTAAAGAACATGACGGGTTCTATTGACGCCGTTATTGACACCACATATAACGTGCTTGTCAATCAGGTTAGCCGTCAAGGTATCGGGGACAAAGAGATACTTCGCGCCGTGACAAAAGCACATAAAAAGGCTTTTTGGACGGCAATGGACGTTCTTTGGCGTGGCGGCATTGACAAAGGAACGGCAATGAGTGAGATTACCAAGAACAAAGAGGGTTCACCTTCGGTTCGTTACATGGAAAATCCGCGCATGGCGTTTAAGGACGTTGGGCTGTTTCACAAGTTGGGCGGGTACTCAGGCATAATGGAAAGACCGTTCATGCGGTTTATGTCGGCTTTCGATACGTTCAACCAAGTAATAGCCGAAGAAAGCGAGGCTTACACCTACATTAAGGCTCAGTTGCGCCGTGCCAACCCGTACATGAGCAACAAGGAGTTAAACCGCAGGGCTTACGAGGCCGCGTTTGCCGTTGAGATTAACGAAGCAGAGAAACAAGCTGAAAAAGAATACGCCGAAAAGGGTATAGACATTACCGACTTTGCCGGACGGACGCGCTACAACCGCCGTGTGCATGAGATTATAGAGCAAAAGAGGGGCGAGGATGTTCTTCGGGCGCAGCAGTTCTATGGAAATAGAACGACTTACAAGGCAACCGACCCATTCTTTTTTTCAAGTATCGGACTTGCGGTAAATGAGTTTAAGCAAGCGGGTTCACGAGCGATCAGGAAGGTTAAGAGCAAGACAAAGAACCCTAACGCTATCCGTGCGCTTGAACTTGGTGAGTTCATGTGGAAAGCCACTATGGACTTTCTTATTCCGTTCGTGAAGTCGGTGTCGAATATCCTTGAGAAGTCAATGGAGTTAACACCTGTGTACGGAGGTATTAAGGCGGCGGCATACACCGCGATGGCCGGATACAATAAGTCTAAGGGTATTGAAAGCGACTACGATTTTCGCAGGGCCGGACAGTATTACTACCGTGCGGCGGTTGGGGCGCTTATTTCAGCACTTATTCTTGCGGCTGCAGACGACGACGAGGAAGAAAAAATGAAGATGATCTTTGGCGAAGGGCCGGAAAATTGGAAAGAGGCTCAGAATATATCCAAAATGCGCCCCGCTAACACCATCCGAATCAATGGCAACAACATCAGCCTTGATTGGTTCGGGCCTTTTGCCGTGAACCTGAAAACCAAGGCCGCGCTTGAAGATGCCAAGAGATACAACAAGGAAGGTTTTATAGCCTTATCGGTTCTTTCTGCGGCGCTGAACAATATGTACTTTGAGCAGACGGGACGAATACTCACAGAGGCTACAAATTATCTGAAAAGTGGAGACGACAGGAAGATTTCTGCAATGCTCAAGAGACTTTCTGCGGAGTATTCTACGAGAATGACCATTCCTGCGACTTCGTTCTTCCGTCAGGCAGGGCAATTAGTTGACGCCGAGGCCAAAAAACCCGTGACATTTGCCGAGCAACTGATGAAATACTCAGGGCTTTTGCAGCCTATGATTGACCGTCCGGCGCTTGATTACCGTGGCAAAACCTACGACACGGGCCAAATTTACACCTCAAGTGCAGACGGGTTCGTAAAGATGTTCAAAGACGCCATTAAGGTGGATGAGGTTGATAGGCTTGTTTTCACGTACAACCCTTCGATTGCAGGGCCAAACAGGGGCGGTGAGGCATACCGGATAATGGAGGACGGAGATTACGTTCCGATGAGCGATGAGCAGTTCTACGAGGTCAGCAAAATGACAGGCGAAAACTTAGACCACCTTCTTAAAATTTGGGCCGAGAACCCCGTGCCAACGTCGGATTACGAGGTCACGCCCGCACGTCAGGAAAGGATTGTAAGGATGGCCGAGGAGCAGTTGTCGGATTTGGGTATTATGCTCACCAACGAGAATATCCGTCGCAAGGCACAGGACATTTTGGAGGAGGAATCCTACCGCGAAAAGATGAAAGCCACTATTAACGACATCAATACCAAGGCAAGAAATTACGCCGTGTATCAGTTCTATGTTAACAACAACCTTCGTGTGCCGATTAACTACTACGATGCCGAGGCTAAGTACCTGAAAAAAGAAAAAGAGTTGATACAAGGCTATGCGGAGGATTAAAAGTAAGCCTTAACTTTGGGAGATATGCGACTAACACTTATCTTGCTACTAATCGCTCAAGTGGTCACGGCTCAACCGACTGTTATAGGTGACGTTGTTACCGAGACACCCGCCAATACCGTTGTTGACCCCACGGTTACAAACAACATAATCGACAAGGCTTTCACAGGTCAGGTCGGGATTGTTGTCGTGGTTTTGGTGGGTATTATTGTCTTTCTTCTGTTCTTTTTATACAAAGAACGAAACGAAAAGGAGAAATACATCGAGCGCATGGCAGATATGGCTATTAAGACCAATCAGGTCATGGAAGCCGCGAAGAACGCATATTTGACCCTTGAAACCAAGATAGACGAACTGATAAAAAGATGAAGAAGCGCAGTTTTTTCGACGCTCAAGTGGCACAGCTTGACCAAACCTTAGAGTTTTGGCTTGAAAAGACAGTGCCTAATGAGGGAACGGTCAACCACTTTTCCCGCGATTTCCCGTCAAACAAGACACGGCTCAACGGACAGAGCAAAGAGGTTACTATCCAACAAGTGTTCCGCGACGATGAAGTCCAAGAACTATTTGTAGAAGTCTCAGCCGGAGGGTATGTGCCTATCCACGACCACGGCGATCATTATTGTGTTGTGAGGGTTGTGAAAGGGTGTATTTACGACCCTGTTTCCAAAAATAGATACTCCGAAGGGGAGATATACATAGTCGAGCCGTGTCAAAAGCATGGCGTCATTTGCAGCCGTGATACGTCTTACGTTACATGGAATACCCCTGATATGGACACCGCACGTCACATTTACCACACAGGCCGTTATAGGGCCAAAAACTTAGTTGCGTAATGGCAGTGTACATTTTAGGGGGTCACGTACCCGACCGTTCAAAAGGTAATTACGACCCCGGAGCAGTTGCCAACGGTTACACCGAGGCAGAACTAACCCGTGAACTGCGTGACCTAATTAGCGCGGAGTTAACGCCACGAAAGGTGAGACACTCCATAGACCACGACGCCGATTCACTCTCGCAAGTTTTGGCCAAGATTAATTCGACAGAATCCGACGTTATCTTAGACCTTCACTTTAACGCGGCCTCACCCCAAGCCACAGGGGTAGAAGTGATTGTACCGGAAAGACACACCGAACTTGAATGGAAGTCCGCAGAGGCTTGCTCAAAGAGTTTGGCGACGATTATGGGTATTCGCAGCCGTGGTGTAAAGGACGAAACCAAGACAGCCCGTAAGCGTTTAGCAGTGATGAGAGAAGCCGGAACAAACCTACTTGTCGAGGTCTGTTTCATAACCAATGTTAACGACATGGAAGCCTATCAATCCAAAAAGAAAGAGGTTGCAAAATATTTGGCCGACCTTGTGATGTGGGTTGAAAATCAAGTATTTTAGCCGAAAATAACCACCCAATGATTTACACACCCGAATTTTTAGGATTGCCACAGGAGGTAATCGACATCGCAAAGAACCGCGTAATGCGGAACGAGCGACAAAGAACAGTAAAGTTCTACACGAAAAACACACCGCAATATGCTTTCGACCGCGCAGGACGAAGGTATATCACGGGGTTTAAGCGTGAAACATTGCCGTATCTCACAACCACGCAAAGGAACAACAACGCCTATGCCTTGAATTGGCTTCACTCAAAAGTCCACGAGGACGGATACGAGTACAGTGGTCAGGACGAACAAGGCCGTCACATTTTCTTCCGTGACGAAGTAGAGTTTTGGCTTCCGAACTTTGTTCTTACGGCAGAACGAGCGGCAAGAATTAATGACCAATCGCCATTTGAACGCGACCAATACACACCACACCCTGACGGTGGTTATATCTGTTATCAACACCCGTCCGCGTTTTTTGTAACAGAGCAGAACGATGAAGTGATAGTTGAATGGCTTAACGACCCTGAGCAATACAACTACATTGGAACTGTTAATGGCCGTCGTCAAACCATTGTGGTAAGTGACGATGTAGTGGCCGAGACTTTAGGCATGACGATTGAGCAATTAAACGAGGAAGTCAAAACCACATGGCATGGTGTTAACGTATCTGCGGGTCAAATTGCAAACGCTTTTGTTGTTGTGGACAGCAATGTTAACGGAACGATTGAGCCAAGTATCTACGTCAACGGAACACTTACAGCCCCATCACAGTACGGCAACTTCACGACAATGCAAGGCACACGTACTTCGCTTCGTCTTAACGCGGTTGTCTACAACGATTGCACGGCTGAAACCGCTGATGCTTCGGCAGGGTTCGAGGCCGGAAATTTCGGTGCTTGTTCAATCGTAAAAGGAATTACATCTTTCCCGTTTGCAGTTGAGTTCGACCCGACAAAAGAACACGCTGTTGTGGAGTTCCGATTCTGCGAACAGCCTGAGACCGGCAAAGAATGGCGTTGGCACGGGTATTTCAACCTCAAGACAGGTGAGCAGATTCCGGCGCTTATTCGCAAGCCACACCCCGACGCAATCTTCTTCTAAAAACCATAACCCGACAAGGTGAAAGAGGGAGGTCAAAAGCCTCCTTTTTTTGTTACTTAGTTGTTAAAGTGTCCGTTTTGTGACTTAGTTGGGCGTACATTAGCGGTATGAAAAAGCTGACAGAAGAACAATTCAACGATGTGTATGGTGAATCCGAAGTCGTTTTTGCCCATTACTACAAGTATTCATTTTTGTTTGTGGGTGAGCTTGAAGGAAAGTCCATAAACATAATGGTTGGAGGTAATTCGGATGATATTTATAGATTTGACGTTGAGCCAAACAAAAAGTACAAGGTAAAAGAACTTGGCTTTAATTATGCCACCGTAAAAGACGGTGACGAAACTATTGTTGAAGTTTCTTGTTGGTGGTGAATAATTTATCACAAAATGAAAACCCGTTCCATAAAAGTCCTCGAAAACGCCGAATTAGCACACAGGGTAGCGGACTGCCTTGAAAGACTTGGTGTTAAGGACGACGGATACCACCTCAAGAACTTTGAGATACTTTACTCAAAATCAACGGGTGTGTACGGAGAACATATATCCGACCGTCAGAAAAGACGTATTGTGTCAAAAGTATTGCGCGGAAAGGCTAACAAAAAGTACGAGAAGTACGTGTTTATGCTTGAAAAGTATACCGACGCGATGGAAAGGATTTGGAAAACATCAAACAAGTAATAATGAGTACAGAAGTAGCAAAAGCAAAGGATTTTTTCGCTCAGAACTCGGTTCGGGCAAAGTTTGAAGAACTATTGGGTAAGCGTTCATCGGCGTTTATCACAACGGTCTTGCAGGTGGTCAATAATAATGATCTACTGAAAAAAGCAGACCCGACAACGGTGTATAACGCTGCGGCTGTGGCTGCAACCCTTGACCTTCCGGTTAACCCGTCTTTGGGATTCGCGTACATCGTCCCTTACGGCGGTCAGGCACAGTTCCAAATGGGTTACAAGGGGCTTATTCAGCTTGCACAGCGTTCCGGTCAATACAAGACTATCGGGGTGTCAGAGGTGTATGAGAATCAGATTGACGAGATCAACTTCATCACTAAAGAGGTCAAGTTCAAGAACGTCCGTGGTGAGGGTAAGGTTGCCGGATTCTACGCTTGGTTCAGTCTTTTGAATGGGTTTGAAAAGGCTATGTACATGAGCCGTGACGAAATGGAGTCACACGCTAAGAAATACAGTCAAATGTACAAGCGTGGCAAGGGTATTTGGGCCGAAGGAGAGGACGGATTTACGTCAATGGGTAAGAAAACCGTGCTTAAACTCCTTGTCGGACGTTTCGGGCCTATGAGTATCGAAATGCAGAAGGCTATCCAAACCGATCAGGGCGTAATTAAGGACGATACGGGCGAACAAGTAGAGTACATGGACAATCAGGCCATTGACCTTCACAAAGAGGCAGATAGGGCGCTTGCAATGATTTCGGACTGCACTAAAGCAGAGGAGTTAGAGGCGATTAAGTCCCAAACCGACGTAGATGTTTTCGCCATCATCGAGGATGAGTACAACGCTAAAATGAAGGAGGTGTCAAAATGAACTTAAGAAAACTTTGTACGAAAGACAAAAACGGAGTAGTTCCAATGTATGAACTTTTTGATATGGTTTACTCTGAAATACAAGGAGAAGAAGCGCTTTCACAATTAAGCGATTTTGTAGTGTGTGAGTACAACAAAAGCAGCGCACAGTTCAAGGTGTTTGACTCGAGAGAAAGACTGTATACACTTACCGTCTACAAAGATGGTGAATTGGGATTTTGGTGGGAAGGTCAGCCGCTTCACTTTAATCAAGCGCCTGTCTATGCCTATCTTTACAACAATGGGTTTTTGAAAGTAAAAGAAGGAGGTAACAAATGAAAAACCAAACGGCGGTAGAGTGGCTTGAGCAAGAATTAAGGAAACTTGCTCACGACTCAAATCATCACTTAGGAATGGGTGACGTTCGGGTAACTCAAGGAATGATGGATGAGTTATTTGAAAAGGCTAAGGAAATGGAGAGGGGGCAGATTGAAAATGCTTTTGGCGACGCATTGAACCAACACAGACACGGATGCTCTAATCGTTCTGAATACTACAACCAAACATACGGAGGTGAGAAATGATAACAATCAACACAATAACCAAAATAGCGTTTCTTCTGTACTACGGGATTCTTCTCGTGAGGTATTTTTTCTTTGAAATACAACCAAGTAACTTTGATTTATTGATTGTGATTGTACTAATACACGCTATAAACGACACAAACGAAAAATGAACGCCTCAGACATCAAATTCCGCTGCTCAGGGTTGTATAGCATTATGACCCATGAGAAAGCCACAGAACTACAAAAAGGACACATTACGCAGTGTAGGAAGACATACCGTAGCCTACGTTTCGACCGTGAACCCGAATACATCACAAAGTACACCGAAAAAGGGGTATTGGCAGAGGAGGACGGTATTACGCTGCTATCACGATACCTGTTCAAGCTAACAGGCAATCCGGTCGTGCTAAAGAAGAACGACGAAAGGGTAGAGAATGAGTGGATTTCAGGACACCCCGACTGCTACATCGGTGAGTCCATCACGGCTGCAACGGCAGGTTTCGACATCAAATGCTCGTGGGATATTCACTCTTTCCCAATGCCGGACGAGAAATTAGACGCCTCTTACGAATGGCAGAACCGTGGCTATATGTGGCTAACGGGTGCTAAAAAGTGGTCAACGGCTTATTGCCTCGTCAATGCTCCGGCATACATGATTACCCGTGAGAAGGAGAAGGTTTGGTATTCTATGGGACAACCCTCAGAGGACAACGAAAGATTTGTCGAGCATCTTGTCAAGATTGAAAAGAACATGATCTTTGACATGGCGCAGTTCCGAAAGGAGAACCCAAATACCGACCTTGAGGTGTTAAACCGTGACCTTTGGAGACACGATATGCCTCTTGAGGAACGGGTGCTGCTATTCACAATTAACCGTGACACCGACTACGAGGACAGGATTAAGTCTCGCGTAGAACTGTGCCGGAATTACATACTTAACAACTTAGTTAACGCGAAAGCACAAGAATAGCCGTCTGTACTCCGGCAGCAAGGGTGGCAACTATACCAATGGTTCGCCACCTTTTCTTTTTTACAACCTCTTTGTTGTACATGACAGACCACTTCTGAGTCTCGGCCTTTTGTTCGTTGTATAACGCCTTGTACTGATCGGAAACACCCTGACTAATCCTTACCTCGGCCTCTAATTTGGCAATCTGAGTGGCCTTTTCGTCAATGACTTCCTGCTTTAACTCTACCTGTTCGGTCAGTTCCTTATTAGCCCGCTCTAACTTGTAGTTTTCAAATTCAAGTGCCTCCCAAATAATCAGGACGCGCTGAATAGCCTCTAATTGCTCAAGATTAAACGCCGCTACTACCGTCCCATCAGGGAGCTTTAGGTACTTTGGATAACCGCTTTGCGACATCATCGAGCCGCTCATCAGCAGACATAGTACGAGCGTTACTAAGTGTTTCATTCCTTTTGGTTTTTGAACGTGACAATTCTTTGTTAATCTTATCTACTTCGGCCTCGCTTTGGGCTATCTTTTCGAGTAATGTTTCGACTACGGCCTCGGAACTATCCCTGTCTGCACGGAGTAATTTAATCTCCTGCTCAAGTGCCGTGGGTATTTCACGGAGGTTTTGAATGTCCATACGTGAACGTTCGAGCCGTGTCCACAGGTAGATATTACCTCCTACGCTTGTTAGGAACAGTATTCCAAGAGCGATGATAATGTATAGCGCCGTCTTTGCCATGTAGCAAATATATGCTAAAAACAATAGCAAAGGGCCAAGAAAATCTCAGCCCTCTATCGCTAACGAGTAAACTTTTTGGCCCTCGGACTTGACTTATTTGGATTTAGGCAAAGAGGAAAGTATCGCTGCACGTTTGGCAACCGGAATAGCGCTTTTACGACTTCTGCCTGTTGAACCACAATCCCCACACCGGAACGCCGAATAGATGTTAACAGTGGTGTGGTAATCGCTTTGCCATTGCAGTTTGCTTGACCCGCACGAAGGACACCGTTCAACCCCGTCAAGGATATGAAGCCCGATATTCGGGTGCGGTTGAATCCACGGTCTGATTCTCAGGTAATGTTCCTCCAAAGCCTTAACGTCACCGATATTGTAGACCTCCATTTGTCTCAGCGCCTCGGCGTCACCCGCGCAGCACTTAGCCCAAAGGTCAAAGCCTCCGGTGTCAATCTTGCGTCTTAGTCCCAACTTTTCATTGATGCTATCAAGCCTGTTGGACGAATTGGCAAATTGGTTTCTAAGGTGTAGCAAGGTATCAATGACTTTGTACGGCATCGGTGGCGGCATACCGTGGATGAGAAACCGTGTATTTACGCGCTTTACATCAAATCGGTGGGCGTTATGCGCTATAACACAAGAGGCTTCATTTATCTTCTCCCACAAGAGTTCAGTAATGCGCCTATCGTCCTGATTTACGGCTTCTTCCGGCGTAAGTACAGCACTAAAAGTTGAATCCTCAAACAACCATTTGGCCGACCAACAAAGCATAAACCAATCTTCAATTACCTGACTGTCGGATATGTTCTGTTTCCACTTGCCCCACACCCATGCCTTCAAGGGCGCGGTTTCGATGTCAAAAACAAGGATTCTTGCGGCTTTTTTGTAGTCTTGGACTTCTTCTACGTACTCGACTTTTCCGAACTTGTTGTACTTTGTCTTGAGCGCGTATTCGTCTTTGACTTCGCTGATTTTCTGCGCTCTTTTGAGGACTCTCCTCAAGTAACTCATCGTGCCTTCACCTTCTTCCCGTGGGTTTTCAAAGAAAAACTTAGGCCACTTTGATTGCGACATGGTTGTTTTGTTTGACCAAAGATACAACATTTCGAGCCGTGTCCGCATTTTTAACATTTCGTTTTACAATAAACCCGAATGTCCGTTCTACATTTGGCGAACAAATACGATAAACATGACCGACCCACGACTCCCCGCCGGGGCAGACCTCCACCCGTCCGCCCCGTGGAATCAAGACGAGCCTCGCCTTTGTGTGTTTTGCGACAGCGCCGAAATCCTCAACCAAGAGGAAAGGATTCTTGACAAAGAACTCGACGACGACAAGGCCGCAGTGTTGATTGAGGCGTGGAAGGATGAAAACACAGGAATTTGTAACCGATGTAATGTTGAATAACTAAATCAAAAAAATGAAAGAACAAATCGAAAAATTAGAGGCTCAACTAAAAGAACTAAAAAGAGTTTACGAAAATGAGCAAAAACTAAGGTATGAAGCGTCTGAACATAAGCACTTTGAAAAAGGTGACATAGTTACAGACGGCAACCATATTGCTTTAGTTGAATGGACTGAAAACAAAGGCATTGGTGCGCCTTATGAAAAAGGGTATATGGGTGCATCAATTATTAACGGACATCGTGGGTTTGGGACATTTAAAAGGGACGATTTCGAGCTTGTTTCAGACCCTTATTACAAGTCAACACATACCCTTACAATTAGTTTGACTGGGCTTGAAATTGAAGAAATAAAATATTCGCTTGGCCCAAAAAATTGCAACCCTAACAAATCAAAGACTAAAATGCTTGATTGTTTGGATGCTATTAGGTAGCACTACCGCTAATTCTCAGATAGCCCTACCTTTTGCACCCATATAACCCACCCACACCTGCGAACGGTGCTATACCTGAATGAAGATGGAATACGAAATGTCTGCGATAAATCACCCCGACTTCCCTGTGCCGGAAAGAGGAACAATCACTAAGGTGACGTTTGGCTTGGAAGAACTGAAAACCGTGAAGGTCAACTACGAGGAAAAGCGACTTCCAGCTAAAGTGAAAGAGGGAGACACGCTAACCCTTGATTGGGGAGTTAAAGCACTACTTAAAACAGATTAAGTCTTGACAACCCGTCCAAAAAAGAGTACATTAGCCCCATGATTAACAGGTTCATCCGTTGCGAGGAGGTGCAAGAAGAAAACTCACTCATTCAGGTCAAGAAAAAGCCCGTAGCACGGTACAAGGCTATCGAAGTCGGCGATATGTGCGAAAAGATAGAGGCCGGAGACGTTTTTAGCGCCTACCGAGGCTCGGTATCCAAAGGAATAGTATTTGAGGACGACGTTCTGTATGTTCTCAAGGGGTGAGAGTCCCGTGTTTTTTGTTTATTGTTTAAAGTGATGGGCTGTCAAACGAGACGGCCCTTTACTTATCTTAGCCCCATGAAGTGCCAAAGAGAAGAATGTTTTTGCACCGATTTCAACCGACACCTGTGCAAAGACTACCGTGCGGATAAACCTAAGCCAAAAGGGTTCGCAAAACGTAAACCCACAGGCGAAAAGGCCATGTTTGAAGACATTTGGGCCAAAAAAGCCCACGTTTGCGAAAGCTGCGGCAAGCATTTAAGGGAATTTAACGTATCCTACTTTAGCCATATCATCGCTAAGGGGGTGCGAAAAGACCTCCGGCTTGACCCCGATAATATTGTCCTTGAGTGCGTGGACTGCCACAATACGTGGGGTAACGGAAAGTTCAAAGACAAGATGTTGCAGCACTCGTGGGAGCGAAAATTGGCGTATATTGCAGCCAACGACAAAGAATTATACGCGAAGTACACATTTCTAATAGACAAACACCTATGATTAAGTTCCGGTCGCCTATCCACATCGTAAAATCAGTAACATTTGACGCACATAGCGTTGCAACCGTGCCTGACGGTGACGATGCCGTTGATATTCCGTTTGACTACAAGTTGACCTTGCGGATTGACAAAGTTTCAGCCGTGTATCCGTACATCGCTGTTAACAACGACACAAAGAAGGTCACGGTATCCGAAAAAAAGACAACTATCGAAACCGACTGCGGGACTTACACGGTTTGGGGTTCTGAACGTGAGATAAGAGAAAAACTTGGGCTATGAGTACACGGCGCAAAATATACTCCGAGGACTTGCTTTTCGACGGTCTTGTACCGGAAGAAGGCCACCCATCACGGATACTTCCTCAGAAACACCTTATCCATGTATCGCAGATAACTCGTATTGCGCTTGGCATGGAACGAAAGAACACTACTTTGGTGTTTTTGGCGGGCGAGGAATACCCGATTACTGCGGACTGTGAGTTTGAGACGTTTTCGGCCCTGCTTCTTGAGGCACGGCAGAATCAGATCAGGAACTCGCTTTGAGCCTATCGTAAGCCATAACCGCAATAGCCGCCGCCGACCAACAATCCTTGTAGATTCCTTTGGTTTTGTTCCCGAAGCGGTCGATTAAAGCCTTTCTAATCCTCGCGTCCTTAGACTTCGGGCCTACATAGCCCTTCTTTTTGTTGCAGCCGTGGTGGGATAGGACTTCGTGCCGTTTGATTACTTCCGGTTTATGGCCAATCCTTTCAAGGTACTCCAAGCACCTACCCACGAAATAAGCGGTTTGGAAGGTGGTTTCTCCTACACGGCCATAGGACTGCATACCCTCGATGTAGATTCTTTCAACCTGTTTGTAGCTGATGTAGTCGTGAAGGGTTGGCAGGAACTCCGAGTTAGAGCATTTAAGGTAGTCGAACCTTTCGCCGTCGAACAGGCAGAACGCCGACTCAGACGTTCCGGGGTCTATTCCGACCACTATTACTCTATCCCCGCCTGACTCCATGCTTCCTCCCACGATACGTTATATCCGGCCTCCCTTAATTTATCCATAATCTTCTCAATCTTGTGGCCTATGTAGATGTGCTCAAGTGCCAAAATCCACAGCCAAAGGACAAAAGAACCGCCGCACAAGAGTACCATTTCCGGCGACTCAAGCAAAGCCCCTGCGATTGCTCCGGTGAATAGGCAGTACAAGATTGTCCGATGTACCGACTTATTCCTTGCTACCCAACGGTTTAGCCCTGCGTCACGATAACTTTCTCTGACTATATCTCTGATACTCATGGGGGCTAATATACAAAAATCCCCGCGACTTTTCACGGGGACTTTCGACCTAAATTAACCTATTAACCAAAAAGCCTTGTAAAAATGCCGTCTTTCCGGCTGTCAGTGAAACACTAATTTTTGGACGGGGTAGGGCGTTCTGCCTACGGTAACATCTCTGTCTCCTCATTCACGCGAAGTGGTTGTCTTAACGGTTGTCCTCTGGTGCTCTGTCATCCCTGAGTTGGGCCCCCCGCAACATACGCGCGATACACTGTCTGTGGGTGTTAATCCACGACACCCGTCCTTTAGTGGAGCTGGTGGGAGTCGAACCCACGTCCAATCGGTTTCCAAAATTCATTTTCTTACAGGCTTATCGGGTTTGACATACCCGCAAACAGGGCCTCGACTTATCGCCGGAGGTGTCCACCAGTCCGTTTTACGTTCGGACAAACATTTTCAGGTTTTCTGTTGCCGTGAACAGCTTACGCTGCTGCCTGAACACCGTTCCACGAAGGGAACATAGGAATCACATTGTTGTCGTTTCTGACTTGTGCGTAAGGTCGCCACCTGCCTGAACTACATTCTTCTTTCCGACTGTCAAATCCAGTCAGCCCCATAAATCAAAGAACTGCCTCAAATATACATCACCCGTTCGAGCCGTGCAATGAATTTAACTTCTCAATAACAGCCTCAAGCGCTTCAAGCACTTCCATGTCATAGGTATCGTAGTCCAACTTCTGCATTAACCTTCTCTTTGTAGGCATGAAGGTCTTGATAGCACTCTTTGGGTTCATGTCGATGTCCTCAAAGTAGGCAAGGGCACGGCTCAAACGCTCGTATGGGAAAGCCCTTATCTTCTTCGGGGTAGTGGTTTTCATATCTCGTCAATCGTTTCTTTCACCCCTGCGACTATCCTCTGAAACAGCGACTCTTTTTTGGCCCCTGCGTGATGCCGTGCAAGGTCGTTGAATGTGGCTTGTTTCCATCCGTCCGGCGTGAATGTGGACTGAATACACCGTGCCGATTTCGGGTAACGGGTGTCGATTTTTACGGTTTCTTTGGTCATTTGAAGCCTCCTTTTTGTAAAACACTGTTAATAGCTGTGGTTATCTTCTCTTTTTCAGCGATAATCCTTGTATAATTCCTCTTGCTTGGGTGAATGATGTAACAAATGTTGTCGTGCTGAAACCCGAACTCAGTTAACGCTTCTTTAGCCACGTTACCAAGTACTATTACACCTTTAGCCTGTACTCCCTTAAAATACAAACAAGCATCGTAATACTGTCTCATCCTTTTTTTGTCCGGCGCTTTATGCCCTGACTGACCAAAGCCGGGAAACTCATCTGTCATTGCCTCAAACTCGAAGATACTTTGGGCATCCATTTGACTTATTCCGCACCACGCAAGCATATCGTAAAGCATAGTGGTGTCGTATGGCACTTGCTGCTTAACAGCGGGTGGTGCTTGGCCTATAATTAAGTATTCGTTCATCTTACAAATGTTGTTTTGGCTGCCTCTGCAACCGTTGGTTTGTGACCTAAGATTCTCTCTGTGTGGACAAAACTTCGCTTCCACATGGCTTCTTTGGCCTTTTCGGAAAGCGACTGAACCGATGCGTGGGCAAGGTGTAGAACGCCGCTAAACCCCACTTTTGCGTGGTAGATAGCCGGAAGTTTCATGCAGAAAGAAAGCATAGCATGGGGAGATTGACGGGTTTTCACATGGCTATCCGGCCCGAAGTATTGAACCCAAGACACGAATTGCCCGCTTTTCACTCGCAATCCATCGTACATATCGTCTATGTTTTCAAGGTAAAACCCGTTGTCCAATGCCCATTGCCTAACTTCTTGGGCTGACATACTTGGAAATACGATTGATTGAATAAAAGTGTCTTTCGCTACGCCTGAGTAGTCGGATATGGCATCTATTCGCCAATTAACCGATTCAGGATTCCGTGCCATCACCTGAGCGAAAACACAACCAATACCGCCTGACTTCATCCATTCGATGTTTTCTCTTGTTTCTTTGTTCATTGCGCTGTTTCTTTTGTGGGTTCTACGAGGTTTACAATGTTCTTCAAGGTCTGCTCAAAAGCCCTGTCGAAGTACTCACGGTCAACGACTTCGGATTTGCCTACGCAATAGTTGTCAAACTCGGTTGTGGTCACGGTCAATCGGTCTTCAACCTCGATGCTGTAATTGGCTACGTTCACCGACACGCATTTCAAAGGTGAAAGGTGGCAGGTTACAGTCCATTCTTTACCCGTGGAGTAATTACGGAGCGTGTAAAACGGGAATCTTGGGATGTCTGTTTTCATGTTTGTGTGTATTAAACGGTCGTGTTTTTTGTGTTGTTATACCCGCGAAAATAACACAGGGTTACGTTAACGGGCTGTTAAAAAGCTAACTTGTTAAAATTCAGGATGTTGCAATTCAGGCTTTTTCGCCGCCTTTTTCACGTCTTTTAACAGTGAGTTCACCTCATCCACCGCGCTTTGCAGGGGTGCGGTCGCTGCCTCGAAAACCTGAGCGGAAATAAGCCCTTTTGTACGCATTTCGCGTACTTGCATTATTTCCCTCATGTAGCCTTCGATGGCTGAGTTAAGGTGCAGTTCGATTAGTTTGTAGTTCATGGCTGACCTCCTTCTGCTTTTTGTATGGCGGCAGCAAGTTTGGTAATAGCTTCACTCGCAATGGATGAGTGCATAAGTTCATCCACAAGATACTCAAGCGCCATTTTTGCCTCAATACACGCCTCCAACAAGTCCGGTGCGGCGGCGATTAGTTTGGCGTCTTTTTCAAGCGCGTTTTCAAAGATGAACCAATCGCTTGACGGTGATTTACCTCCGTATAAATTGCATCCGTTTTGTTTAATTAAACTCCACGGCCCTTTTGTGTGTTTGCTCATTACTTTGCGATTTTAGGCATTTTTGTTTGTTGTTCTTGTCCGTCAAGCAGATACGCACACTCCTTGCACCGTACCTCTAAGGGTGAACGGCGGAAACGCACACAATCCACGTACTTCCGGTTGTTCTCTTTTACCCTTTGTCTTTCGACTGCCATTCCTGTTCCGACCGCCGCAGCGAGTAGGAAGGTTATCATGCCAATCTTGAAAATTCGATTTTCCATGTTCCGAGTCTATAATTTAAGTTATCCTTGAGTTGATTTTGCTTTGCGACACACACGGGGTACGGCCCTTCGACAAGCGTTTGAGCCGTGTTACCCACGCGATATGTCAGCTTCCATAGTTTCATTATCGTTTGCTCCAATACTCCCTGAATAGTGAAGCCGCAAGCCACATCATTACCTTCATCATGGTCTCCAAAGGTTTGACCAGTCATAGTCGCCCTGAGTATGCTCACCGCTTACCCATTTCATTTTACCTGTTTCGAGGTCGCAGATACGCACGTCCCCGATAAACACTGAGCCGGATAAATCCCAAGCCCCTCTGATTTCGATTACTTGTTCCATTGTTGTTATTTGTTATTGATTACGGCGGCTAATGTACTGCGGTGGACACGGCAAAATCAACTATTTTCTTGGAAATTAGCCTAATTGTAACAATCGCACGACGAAAGTCAAAAAACGCTCGACGAAAAATACTTTTCAACACTTACTAAAAAAGTTTGCAATCTGCGAATCGAGGATTGTATATTTACGGCTCAAACGTACGATGCTTTTCGTAGTGAAGGGGAAACCACTGCGAAAGGCAAAAGAAAGAGGAATAAACCCCTTTTGCTTTAGCCCTGTCAGTTTCCCCGCAGGGCTTTTCGTTTTTTATGAATTTATCGGTAATCCCGTACAAAAGCATCCCGAACTACCCAGTGCAAACGCTTGTCGTTTACGCCGTGTTCAAAAGGGCTTTTCGTAACGGGGTTATCTTTTACCACAAAGGGGCAAAGGGTGTCCTTAAAACCGGACGGTTGCCGTATAAGTCGGCTTCAACCATTGCAAACAAGATACAGCACCTAATTGACAATGGATTTGCTCGCGTAGAATCGGGCCGTGTCATTCTCACCCCAAAACGTAACTTAGAAGGAACTCAATACCTCAAAATCCGTGAAGAAGATGTAAGAAAGGAAATAATCTCCGCAATAGTTCGGAGCAAGATAAATCGCGTGGCATACTACAATGCTACAAAGGCGGCACAAGCAAAGTCAACACAGCGCAAAATGCTAAAAAAATACCGTGGTCGCCCCGTGGAAATCAGTACCCGCGAATTATCCAAGCTAACCGGACTTTCAAAATCAACCATGCAGAAACTTAGTTCCGACCTAATCGGGATAGAAAAGACCACCCACAAGAAACAAAGGGTTAAACGTGCCTCTATTCAAGAATGGGCGCACCGTCAAATGTGGTGGAATTACCCCTTTTCTATGTCTGAGTGTTTCTACTCCTATGGTTCGATATGGCGGGTGCGTAAGTCTGAGTTCAGTCTATGTTGACTTAAGTACGGCCATTTTTTTTCACATCCATTCGAGCCGTGCCACTAAAACAGAAAGCCCCGCACAAGGCAGGGCAATCCGTAAACAAACTAACTCAACACTTAGCTTTCAATATTCGCTAATAGTTCCCAATGCTTTTTAGCCAGCTCCATACATTCACCCCTTTTCTTAAAGTACGCATCCCATTGTACGTTAGGGCCGATTCCCACAAGTCGCCGAACTGCTGCGGCCTCAGAATCATTCGGGACGCAATACACATACACTTTCCCCTCTATTTTCCTTGTGTCGTAGAATTGCCCGTGTACCTCCGTGCCGTCCTCAAGGACTGCGATAGTGCTTACTTTGTACTTCATATCCATTCCATTTTTAGGATGTCTTTTTTCTTTGCCTTAATCCCCACGAAGAACAACATATCGTCGTGGTCGTTAAGGTCAAAATCTCCGATGTTAGACGTGTCCAATGCCTTTTTTAACTCAGGGTTGGTCGCGCTCATTTCGGGATAGTTTTCGCTACCTACCGGACGCCAAGTTATGCGAATCCGGCTTTTCTTTAGCTTGATACCCTCCATAGTAATATCAAACAGGCTTTTACCTTTTACTTTCATGGTCTTTCGTTGTTAGTAATTCGCGCCGTGCCCCTATTTCTCAACGTGATAGACGCCCGTTTCCGGTTCAATATGCACAGCAGCAGGGTTAACGTTCTTGTACATTCGTCCTCCATCGGTAAACACCGTCAATCGGAACGGTATATCCTCAGCGGGTAGGACTTGTGTAATTATACACGGAATCCGCTCAATTTGCCCGTTTACGTACACGTCTATGCGGGCTTTCTGACAAGGTTCATGTGTCATTGTCTTCCGCATTTTCTTTTCTTTCCTCTTTCATTCTCCCGCTTGTACTTCGTGCTCTTTTTGTGGTGCGCTTTGTAATTGTAGCCGGATTTGGGACGTTTGGGTTTGGCCTCAGCCGTTTGCGCCGTGCCAATAAGCAGGACGGCCACGATAATAAGTGTAAATAGCTTTTTCATGTATTAGAATGGTTTAGGTTCGTTTGTAACTCCGTTCTCAATCAGTAGGAAGTAACAACCTTCACAGGCTGCGTCACCTTCGCCGTGCAGATTAACACACTTATCAAAGGTGTTCGCGCCTCTCAAAATTCGGGTTTCTCTGTGCAGATAGGCGGACGCGCTGAGGCTACCGATCAGCACAATAAGACAAAGGATGTTTTTCGCTTTTTTCATTGCTTTAGTGTTAGTCTTTTGACGCCACTCCCCCGCTGCGGGTATCATTCCAGTAGCGGGGCAGGCGTTCGGGCCGTGTCTAGTTACATACGACGAAATACATATCCGCCATGTTCCCAAAATTCGTTTATCAACAACTCTTCCCCGTATGCCTCATAATCAAAGTGATATTTGAAACGCTCAGGGATAGCCTGAAACTCGCAATCCTGATCGAGTTCCCACTCAGCAAGTTCCTCAGCAACCTTGTAAGAAGTGAAGCAGCCAACGTAAGCATCCCGAAACTCATCCACGTTAGGGCTATTGCCGTCATTTACATAAATCTCAAATGCCTCAGCCTCATCTTCACTCAATTCTGCCGTGTCCTCAAGATATTGGAATACCTCAGATACGTCACTTTCTGAATAGAGACGTTCAGGGAATCCCTCATAATCCTGAAACATAAACTCAGGGTCTTGCTCATCTGAATGAAGTTCACGGCACTTGTCCATAAACTCATCATAAGTGAGACCATCAAGGTCAATCCATGCGCCCGAGATAGAACCGCTGTTATACTTGTGGTAGGTGCCAACGTAAACCCGTGGCGTGGTGTTAACTGCTGTGTTCATTGTGCTTTTGTTGTTTGTTTGTGTGAGGCAAATGTATATACGAAAATCCCCTGTTCCGACAAAAATTTTTGGTGTAGCCTCAAAAATTAGCCTAACCGCTTAAAACCTTCGACGAATTGCCTAAAATCGTAGACAGAAATATGTAAAATAAAGTGGTCAAAATTTGGAAGGTACGTTTCGCGCCGTGTATATTTGCCCCGAACATTTAACAACTACACACAATGCAAGTGAAAGCCATCTACAAAGTAAAGGGAACCTCATGGGTTATCAGAACACTATCCGGTGCAACCTGCCTTGCTCAGTTCCTAATCCTCAGCCCCGAAAATTACAAGCAAGTAAACGCTGAAACCATTACCAAAGCAAGAGCAAAAGAAATTGCCGGATACTTACCGGAATAAACACACACCACACTACAAAGGGGCTGCACATAGTTGCGGCCTTTTTTGTGTCCATACTTAGCGGTACACAGGCGCACGGAATGGATTAACTAACCGTTCGCGCCGTGCCTCACGTCTCACACCCATACACAGAGACAGAACAAGACAGAAGGCCACGCGAAGCGGATACACACAACTAGGTCTATTAGCTGAAACCAAACTAAAAAGGGGTGCTGAACTTTGACTAAGGTTAAAACCTTGGAAATCAAACGAAAAAGTAAGAAGAAAGGTTTTTTTAATGCGCCTACCCGCGCGTTAACTCTCCCTTTTTCAATCCCTGCTCACCCCTTTTTATAGCCCTTTTACGTCCGTTTCTGACACCTGCTGAAAATAGGTCGGTCACTTTTCGCCGTAGGCAGGATACCAGTGTTTTCGGGTTTTTCTGTTTTTTAGCCTTCTGAAAATGGGTCTAAAAAGTGACCTAAAAACATGACCGGATTGTACACCTTTGTGTGGGAATGCGCGGTAATGCTAAGGAATTTAGCAAGTTAGGGCCATAGCTATCCCTTGCCACACTGAATGCAGCCGGATGAATCGCGCCGTGAATAGCTTAGTTTCAGCCTCAATAGGCGTACATTAGTGCTTCTGTGGTACGTAGGTATACCCTTAGCCTTTCCATGCGCTTAAAAGGGCTGAAATGCAATGCTAAGAATTTTAGCACGACAGGTCACAAAAAAAGCGGGAACATTGCCCCGCTCTTGTTTGGTTGGTACTTCTCAGCTAAAGTTAAACCCGTCTATGTTTTCTCCGGTTGCTTTTACCTTGTGCCTGTAAAAAATCCCACCGCAGGTTGTCCCGTCTTTCCTTTCAACTATTATTTGGATTGGATTGTAATACACGTAGTTTTCACCCTCTAGTTTAACGGTCAAAACTTCGTCGGGAATATCGCATGAGAATACAGGTTCACCACCTATAAAGGTGTATGAATTGTATCCCGCGTTATACATCTTTGGTAGTTCCTTATCTGCCTTCAATATGTATGGTGAATAGTGCGGGTTAGGACACTCTTTTTTGTTACCTGTGAATGAAAGGTGGATGTTCATCTTGCTTGTGTTTTCGTTGTTTGTTGTTCGGGGGTTAGGCTATAACCATTTTTATCGCCTCTGATGTCGCTGACTCTAGTGAGTGCATTTGTGCTGTTGTCTTCATACCTTCGTTTACAACCCATCCCCCAAAAGGGCCTAAACTTAGCCCGACTATATGGTACGTATAGTGATTGTCAGCGGCGTACTTTTTTCTGAATATTAGCGCTCTTCTCTTTTCGTTGCTTACTTCTTTGAAACATGGAAAATCTTTAGTTTGCATGGCTTTGTGTTGTTTGTTTGTTTCTGCGAATATACGCACACGGCGCGAACGTATGCAAGACTTTTCTAATTTATTCGCCTAATTACGCAATATCCTCGACTAACATCGCAATACCTTCGACGAATACACATTTTGTTGTGCTAAAAATACTAGCAATAGCCTTTTCCGGTCTATGCGCTGCCTTAGTGTGCCGTGTACACCTTTGCCTTTATTCTCGCACGGGCAGCACAGGACGGACTAGCTTTTATTTAGAACGATTCTAAATTAGGTCACTTCATTAGGGTAGGGGTGGGCCGCGAAACTCACTTCGGGAAAAATGGGACGGGGTGGGGTGGAGCGACCACACAGCATCATATAAAGACTGCCTTTTTTTTCTTTTTCCGCCAACCCTCATATAAAGACTGCTGTTTTCCCACAAAACACTATTCTTCGTAACCCTTTATAAAGTCGTAGCCCGCTATAACATCTTTGTAGTTTACGCTATTGAGGTTTATTATGGCTACGTTGCACATTTTGAGGCATTCTATACACGGAAGGTGGTCTGTGCAATTTGGGTTGTTGTGGCAATATGAGGCCATTAGAAGGACTGCGTGACGGTTTTCGTCTATTGTTTCTGCCTTGAGTCTTTCTCTAGCCTCTTCTTGTGCTTTTCTTATTGTGTCTATCATGGTTGTTGTGTGTGTCACGGCTCGAAAATTTGTTAATTATCAGTTAATTCCATGCAGTAGTCGTTGAGTATAGACACGGCTTTTATGGTGCATTGTGTAGTAAGTCCGTATCCTTCGACGTTGCCTGAGTGGGAGTAGTTTCCGCTTGTCTTTACAAAGAACGGCATTTGGGTTTCGTGGAAGTCCTTGTCGTCGTCGATAATAACATATCTGTCCACGGGGTTTTTGTCAATCCATGCTTTTACCTCGTCGCCTCTTACTACGCCAAGCCAAAGTCCGTTGTCTTGTATTTCGGCAAGGTCGGGGGTTATGTCTATTACCTCTCCGGCGAGTCCTCTTTTCTGCCACATTTCTTTCATGGCTTTAAGACCTGAGTGTCGCCATGTGGAGGATATGACGATTTGAGCGCCTGTTTGGTCAATAAGGGTTTTGAGGTTTGAGACGAACGGTTCTTGGAATATTGCTCCGTACTCATCGAAGTCTTTTGTTATTACGTTGAGTACACCGTCTATGTCAAGGAAGATTACTTTTTTCACGGCTCGAACGGTTATTTACGGAAATCTTTTGATATTCGGTACAGCATCCAAAGGAACGCAATTAGGCATAGTGTGATGCAAGTTATACCGATGTTTATGTTTTGATGCCCTGATTTTTTATGGTGGGTTATGTGTACGTATGCTAGTTCCATGTTATGGCTTTTTATATTACGCAAATCCGCTGACTATTGGGCCGTTATCGTGATATGCCCAAGTTATGTCGTGTATGAATATTTGCTCAAACTTAGACGCCCATTTGTCAACGCTTTGTTTTATGTCGTTTAGGGATGGGTTTGACTTGCTGCTTACCGAAAACTTAAACAGGTTATAACGATTTACCACAACTCCGACCTCTTCTTCGTAGCTTTTTTTAGCGTAATAGTCCATCCATGCGTTTAGTAGGTTGGCAGGCGTATTCAGATCTAATGAAGGGTACTTAATTGCTTCTTGTTCGGCTGGATTGGTTAAAACTCCGTCTTTTAGTATCAAGTAAAGTCCTTTCATAACGGTTGACGGAAAGTTATCAAGTATGTAAAAAGCCAATTCGTTACAAAAATCCTCGTTTATTAGTATTGGAGACATGACGCTTCCGTATACTCCATGCTCTCTAGACCTTTCTACAAGTGCTTTTGTTCTGTATCGTATAAGGTCTTTGTCGCTTAGTGATTTTACGGATTCAAGTATTTTACCATCAATTTCTTGCGCTTGACTTTTAAGCTCTTTCAAGATCGCTTCTTTTTGTCTCTCAAGCTTGACTACTTCGTTTAGTTCCATGTTTTTAGATGTTGCTGTTGTAGTATTCCTGTTCCGCTCGTTGCTGTTCCCACATCGAATGTGTTGGATAGTTCATTTTCAGTCGGTTAAGTTCGGTTTTAGCTTTTAGCAGTTCGGTGTTTAGCCTTATTGCATCTTCCGTGAGTCTATCTATCTCGAAGATTAGTTCAAGGACGTTAAAGTCACTTGGGTTTTGTATACCTTCAAATGCTTTTAGGCAGTGTTGTTCTCTTGTCACGGCTCGAACGGTTATTTAAGTGCTTGTATGAGGTTATCGAGGGTTTGGGTGTACCTTACTCCTCCTTTTTCTTCGTTTTGGTGTTCGATTTTGTGCTTAAGGATACCGTATGCCCATGCCTTGAGACCGTTCTCTTCTTTTGCGAAGACCTTTTTGTTGTCGCTAAGGTATAAGGTCCATGTTTTTGTTTGGGGGTTGTACGTGAACTTTTGGTCTATTAGGTCTTGTTGGGATATGGGTTTCACGGCTCGATTATTTGTCGGTTTCAGCGAAGATTGGTTCGGGCCTTCCGTATTTCTTTGCTTCTTCTATTTTGCTCTTTTTGAACTCCGGCCAGCAGTCTTTCATCCATTGCTCGTAGGTTGGAAGCGTCGTTACGTCTCCCCCTAGTTCTCGAAAGAAGATGGATTGGGATATGTAGACATCTGATGATGGAAAGTAGCTTGGTGGGTTGCTTGGGGTTTCGTCTATTGGAAACCAGTCATTTTCTTGTTTCACGGCTCGATTGTTTGTTAATCCTCGTTTTCACCGAGGGTTTCTTCGATAAGTCCTATTGCGAGTTCTAATTGGCAATCGGTGTCGATGTGGTTTTGGTTTGTGAGTGCTGCGGATAGGATTTCTTGTACCCGTGTAAGACACCTGTATATCTTTTCGGGGTGTTTGATTGCTGCACAGGAGTTTACGCACTCGACGATACGTTCGGCGTCTTCTTTACGCCAAATGTCGCCGATAGAAAGATGTTCGTTTGATAAGGCAAAATAACCTTCGGGAGTTTCGTGTGATATTTCCCACGGTTCGGGTGTGTGTTCTTTGCTCATATTATGTAAAGTAGTGTTTACGCGCCTTTCAGACTTTTTAGCTCGGTTGTTCGGGCGACAATCTCCCTATTGGTCTCAGCAAGAGTAAGTTCCCAAATTAAGATGTCAGCCGTATGTTCGGGTTTGTTGTAGAACAGGTTGTTGTAGCGCTCGTGGAGGACATATACCTCGTTTTCGATTGTCTTGATGCGCTCACGGGTGAAGTGTTGCTCGAATAACATGGGGCTAAGGTAGGCACGGCTCGAACGCCTGTGTGATAATTAACACTTCATTAGCATAAAAAAGGGGCTTTAAGTTGCAGCCCCTTCTTTTTTTTTACTTAGACCTTCTCTTCCTTTTCTCCGTCCATCCACGGTTTTTGGCAAACCATTTCTCTTTCGTTCCGTCCATAAGGTCGGGCCATGAGCCGTTAAACGCTCCTACAACGATTGCGTCTACGTTTTTTTCGACTGCTTTTGTTGTCCGAAGTGTTTCGGATGATGCGAGTATTTTGCCATTAGCGGCTACGATTCGCACGGTGTACTGGCCGTTTTCTGCGTCGGCCACTTCTAAGAAACCTGTTTCTCTCATTGTGTTATGTGTATTTAGGGGTGAACGTTTCGCATACACCTGTGTCTTTCTCCATAAAACACGCCTGTTCCTTTGAGAATAGTTCGGGATTACGGCAAGCAAAACCCGCGACTTCGGATATTTGACCCTTTAGCCTCTTTTTCGACGGGTGTTTGTATAGGGTCGAGCAGTAAAGGCAGTTGCGGCACATCTTTTTCATGGCTCAATCGGGTTATTAAGTTCACGAACAGCAGCCCAAAGGTCTTTTATCACGTTATCGCCAAACGGGAAAGCCTCTTTACTTCCGGTTCTATATCCCTCAAGATACATTCCGATTAGCCTTAGTGATTCTGCGAGTTGCTTTCTTTCTTTCATTCGATTGGGTTTTTGAAGTCAAAGTATGATTTGTCAAACGGCTCAAACATGAACCAAATATGCTTTCCTTTGTCGTCAATTATTGATGAATCCCAATGAACCTTGTAGTATTCGCCTTCTGTAAAACCGTTAATAGGTCTAATGCACCTTACTTTTTTGTTTACGCACCTATCTATTGAAGGCGTCCACCCGAATGGGTAATCGTCAAATTTAGCCATTTTCTTGTGGTTTATACTCCTGCGGAAATCTATCTCCGCCCCAAAGTATCGGTTTTTCACAGGCTTTCTTTATCATGTCGCACGTCCAAAGGATGTCCTCGATAGACTCTCCGCCAATACGCTTATCAACGCTGTATGCTCGCGGAACGCCGTCGGCGTAATGGACTTCTTGCGCTTCAAAGTAGACTCCGTGCGGAGAGTCGAAAGCGAGTATCCTATGATTCCAAGTTCTCATTGCCATTGTCGTTTTGATTGCTCTTCCAAATCAGTAACGCTGCGATTAGCAAAACTCCCATCCAAAACATTGCTTCGTGCATGACTTATCGTTCTTTAAGGTTGATTTTAGGGTTTATTGCGTGATTTATCAAACGCTACGGCAAGTAAATTGTCGTATGCGGCTTGTAAGTTCTCGCTTTTGTGTTCTACTTGGTCGGCAAATAGCACAACCGCCTCAAGAAGTTCGCTATAACGCCTCATCGCAATCTGATAATTTGCGTCACATCGTTTAATGCCCCTCATGTATCCGTGAATATCGGATTTTTGACCGTCTTCGGGGATTAGGGCTAAGAATTTCTCTCTGTTTGTCATTTCACCTCACAAATTACAAAGTCCTGAGTTAGATTAGGCATTACAATAACCGCTTTTTTCACCTTGCGACCGTCTTTTAGCCCGATTGTAGTGAAAAGTTCAAACGGCTCGACGGCTATATCGGTGATGTTCTTGACCGTGGTAGCAGAAGCGCCGTGTCTTTCGAGGAATAGCGATATATCGTTGTACTTAGTTATTGTCATAGATTTCCGTGATTTTCTCGTTTGCGGTTAGCACGGCTTGAATCATGGTATCATTTCGGAAGTCAAGATGCACACCGTTGTCGTACACAAAAGACCACCAAATTAGTCCCGTATCATCCCATTGGCACTTGACGTAGTGGACGTATCCCTTGTACTCGGTCTGATAGAGGTATTGATTGACCATTTCCCACTTAATCCACGGCTTGAACGTATGCCGAAAAGCAGGGTTAAGCGGCGACGACCAAGCTAAGTTAACGCCTATCCAAGCCGTAAGGGCTATGATATTAAACGTCAGTTCACCTTCACGAGCGTAGAATAAATTAACCGTCAGCCCTATGGCTATAATAGACACAAGGTACATTCTAACCGGACGCCGTGTCCACCAATGTTGGAAGTAGGAGTAAATCATACTCCAAATATAGGTGGGTTACTTAAGGCACGGCGCGAATTAACACATCATTCACAATTTTGTCGAGGCGAATGTGCTAAAGGCAGTATTGGGGTCTTGACCGATTAGGTTCACGAACTCAGCAAGTTTAGTCTCGTCTGTGCTAATGGCTTGAAGTATTGCTGCTCGAATGGTATTGTCGGCAATAATCTGATTTCGGTAGGCGATTTCCTCCTCGCTTGCGTCCTCGGAAAGTTCCGGTACTACGTCTTGCGAAAAAGTGAATTGAATAGTCCCGTGGTTAAGGGTTGCGACCTTTAAGACTCCCTGACCGAAAAAATAGTCGTACTTTATCATGAGAATGTGAATAGATTTGAGGTTGTGAGTTGTTGTGCCGATGCACCCGAAGCATTGTTTTGTGCGCTGTAATTTACGAGGTCTCCTGCGGCTACTGTGTCCGAATTTACAAGGTCGCTAAAAGTCCCTGCACCGCTTCCGGCTGCGATTGTGATAATTAGGTTTCCATTTGCGCCGTTAATCCGCGAGCGAAGCACAAGTGAGCCTGATGCAGGTTGAGCGTTTGATGTTCTGAAATACCACCTCGACATAGTTCCGGCTGATACGACAACGGATTGACGGGCGGATTCGGTTGTACTGTCCGTGACTTGACCGCCAAAGAGCGAACCAAATTCCGTTGCTCCTGCGGCCACGGTTGCTGCGCCTTGTCCGTTGCTCCATGTTTCTCTTGCCGCAAGAGTTTCAATCTTGTCGTACAGCGCGTTTTTGGTTGGGACTTCTACGCTACCGTTCCATGCTACGCCATAAGCCTCGTCGTCCACGGTTACATTGCTTGCGTCCAAATCGTTAGTCACAATCACGTTACCCGCAGCATTAATACGCATACGCTCGGTGAGCGCCTGTGTGCCATCGGGGGAGGTTTTGAAGATAATCCGTCCGGGCATATCGTTTGACGCCGGACTGCCATCTACCTCAAAATCAATCTGTGCTGCGGTCGCGTAGTCCGTCCCGTCGTATGCCGCGCCTGTAATAGATGCTATTCTATCGCCGTCTTGTACGATTGTAGGAGATGCTGATGTGCCTCGTGAGCGAGTCCAAAGGATAGACGCTCCGGCTGCTGCTGTGTTTGTGTGCCTGTGGGCTTCGAGTTCTACCTCGCTAAGACCGTCGTTTCCTGCCGTGCGAATGTGAGAGGTTATTGCGACACCGTTAACCGTTACAGCACCCGCCTCATTAACCGAAAGGATATTATTGGTCTTGTCAAATGTCAGCCCTGCGTCCGCGCCAAAAGAACCTCCGTCGTTGAACTGAACTTGCGTGTCTGAACCCGCGGGTGAGGTTGAGCCGCCTGTTCCTACTTGCGTCCATACCGCTGCCGTTGGCGTGGCGTCTTCGCACACATAAAGTTCCGGCGGCGATACTGAGTAGTCAATCCAAAGTGTGCCGACTTCAAACTCATCGCCCGAATCATCATTTACCGTAGGCGCTGCGTTTGCGTGCCAAATAAAGCCCTTAACGTATCCGAGGTCAACGAGAGAGGTGGTGGTAAATTGAGACCTGTAATTTGCAGCGTAGTTAATTCCTTGAAATGTAGGCTCATTAGAATCCACAGTAATATTGGATGTCCCAATGCTTAAAATAGTTCTAAACAACGATGTTAAGTCAGCGGCTTTAATTTCAATTTGAGGGTCACTAAAAAATAAATACAATTCAGAAGAGCCGGGTGTCGTGCTAATTATTTTATTGCCGTCAGCTATTTCAACATCCCCCGTCACCGGATTGCCAGCGGTAGTACCCGCGAGTGGAATCGCATTGACCACGGGATTTGCGGGGTCGGTATTGTCTACCGAATCGCCCGTTACGCTTGCAACGCCGCCGCCACCACCCGCCGCAGGGTCAACAAGGCTAAGAAACACAATGCCCTGATTGCCGTTGTCAACGACCATCATCACGGGTCGAACAATATCCGGTGCGGTCGGTGCAGTAGATGTCAATGCTCCGGCAGTTGTTTCCGATAAGTACATAATAGTACCTCCGGTCACAGCAGGAACGCCTACCGTCACAGTACCGTGCGTTACGTATCGAAACGTATCAGGGTCAGATGCCTCAATCACAAAACCCGCAACGTAACTTGTAACCAAGCTATCGGCCTGAGCCTTTGCAAAGGTGTTATTAGCCGAAACATAGATAACGTCCCCTACCGAAAACCCGTGCGCTACCTGAAAGTGCTTGTAAATGACTTGTGTAGCGTCGCAGCATAGTGACACATAGGAAGATGTAAGCCAAACGTACATTTCCTTTTCGGCCTCGTCGAAATACAAAACCCGTTCCTCACCAGTAACGGGAAAAGAAGCAAAATTGGTGTAATACTGAACACCACTTGCAAGAACGAAGTTTGCGCCGTCCCATTGGTAGATAAGCGAAGTATCTTCGGTAAGGTAAAGCGTGTCAGTCGAGCCGGGGGCGCTTGCAAGAAGTGCGGCAAGGTCGGCGTATTTCACCAAGAGTCCACCAACAATCGTCGGGCCTGTCGGACGGCAGCAACCCTTAAATACGTTTTCAGTTAATTCCTTGTATATGTCGTCAATCTTCCGGCCCGTTCCAGTGCTTGCCGCATAGTTAATAAGCGAAGGGTCGGCGGTGTACGTAGTCGTGGTTGAGCCGTAACCGATTGTTGTTATCTGAGTAACCCCAAAAGTCACAACAAGACCGTTGCTAATAAAGACTTGAATTTCGTTACGGTTGTCTGATATTTGAACGTAGTCGGTGCTTTTAGCCGTAAATTGGCGTACACCACCAAAGTCAAAAGCGACTAACTCGGTGTTTGTCAGGTATATAGTATCAACTTGATAGTTTGACTTCATCAATCAGTTCTTTGGGTGCGTTTGCACAAAGTAAGGCCAAAGAATTGAATTTTTGCCTAATTTCTGCTGACACTTTTTGCGTGTAAGTTACCTCTGTGATACCGATTTTAGAGAACTCAGATAGGAGTTTCATCGCCTCATCCGAAGACCGTGCGCTACGTTTATAGGTTTCAGAAGGTCGACCTATGGGTTGAACCTCTTTTGCGGGGCGTTTGGGGAACAAGAACTCTGCGGCCTTTTTAACCGTTAGACGGCGCGAATGGCTCACTTCCCGCTCCTGAAAGGCGACCAAAGCATCGGCCTTTTCGGTTTGACCGGATATTCTCAAGGTGTGCAGGACTTCGTTGACACTTGTGCAGCGCATAACGTCGGCGTAGGTTAAGGCGGTAGCCTCTTTAACACTTGTTTTCGGCTCAACCACCGGAACTTCACCCGTAAGTTCAATCTCAAATCCAAACTCCGATAGTCCAAGCAGAATAGCCGCGATTTCGGCCCGTGTCATGCCCTCTACCTTAGTATTGTAGACATCGCAGTAGCCTTCAAAGCCCATACCTCTCTCCTCAATCGTGTCCTCGTTGATGTTCTTAATAATCTGACCCTTGCAATGGTAGACATCGTTGATACACTTTAGGCTTTCGCGTTTCCATGAGTAGCCTTGTTCGAGCATATCTTTCAAGAGTCGAGCAAGTTCCTTCTGTTCGGGAATCAAAAAGTTAGGGATATTGAGTTTCATACGAGGCTAAAATACTAAACACTTTGTTAAAAGCAAGCCTTAGTTCACATTTTTAAGTACATTTACCCACATGATACACGAGATATACCGCGATGGTTTTGCCGTGAGCATGGCTTTAAGCAATACGCTTAAAGACGAAATTCTCACCGTAATAGACAGATACAACCTATCCGACGACTTCATTGCGGACGTTATCTACCCTATCCTAAAACACAACCAAAGCGCACGGATACTGTTCGAGACCGTTAACGAAAAGTTAATCGAACACGATAGAAAGACATTCGGGCGTAAGTTTGACTACTCAAAAGTGCATCAAAATTGAAAAAGACACTTGCTTACCGTCAAGGTCGAGAAGCCGCAATGACGGAAATGAGAACGGGTAAAATTGCAATTAACCCGTACAACCCCGAAACCCAACACTACATTGATTGGGAGATTGGATATTTAGATGAATTTGAAATCGACGATTAAGATATGAAACATGAAGGGCATCAATTCCTAAACCTGCTTGTTGCGGGAAACCTATTTGCCGACGCCGTAGATGGTGTCAAGGTATCAAAGTACAAAGACGTTATTCGTCGGAGGCTTAAAAAAGGCATTAACGACACTTTGGAAGCGCTTGAAAACGACTGCAAACCAATGTATAAACTTGTCTACGCACTACCTGAAATGGATGAGTATTACAACACAATGGTCAAAGCCGCAGGTGAAATGACGGAGGTTATTGTAGAAACTCCGGTCGAAAAGTGGCCCGAACTTTTTGTCGTGATGAAGGCTTTTCAAGAGGGAAAGATTAAACTCCAAGAAGATGAACCACAACATTCCTAATTTCAAGTGTTTTGTACGAAAGTCGTGGTTTACCAAAGACCAAAAGGATAGCGGTTCTTTTGAATCATGCTACGCCTTTGGACTGCAATCATACGACGACCGGATGATCTCGTTTCATATTGTAACGGATTACGGGGCTGTTAGGTCAAGAGTGCCACTATCTGAGGTATATTTATCTTTACCTTCTTCCGACATCGAGGCCGACTACAAACAGCTATGGAACTGCTTTAGCCACAATGCCGAGGTTGTTACATTTGACTACCTGAAAGGTCGCTCCTGTGACGTTAAGCTAAAGAACGGGCAGGTAGTTAAAGCCAATTACCTATTTACGGTGGATTGGTATGACAACGCCTATTCAGAAGAACCTACGGACTACAAATGCGCCCATGTGCTTGTGGCTGAGGACGGTTATCTTCTCGCACAGCCAAACAATCGTATTCTAAAGTGGTATGACCCGAACTTTGTGGTATCAGAAGGCTCTGCAAAGGATTGGAAGGTTGATACCGAACACCCGTCAGTTGAGCGCATGGCTCGGTGGGTATCTGAGCAGACTAACTCGTACTTTTACGCAACTGCGACAGATAGCTTACCTCTGCGGGAGACAGCCAATTAAGATTAGAAAACTCGAAGGGCTGAGAACGGCTTTCAAAGTCCTCAATCTTCCACATATTGGTGTCGCTTTTAACGTCCACAAGGCCGTCTAAGAAGTCTATTGCAACGGGTGGGTAGCCAAATATCGAGAACCTATTTTCAAGGCTGTTATCAAGGGCTTTATTTAGGTCTGAACCCCATAATCCGGTTGGAAAAACATCGTCTATCCGACACATTTTGGCCTTTTGCATGAACTCTGCCGACGCTTTCGTGGCCGTCATTCGCATTTTCTGCTTGACGGTTAAGTACTCATTTTCCTCGGTATTTATGATTTGAACCTTGCATAAAGAGTCAACTTGCTCACAGGCGTATCGGAGTAATAACCGCCCTGCGCCTATCAATCGGCCCGTGGCGTACTGCATCTTATACGACTGACCCGTTTTGCTATCTAAGAAAATAAGGGAGTTAAAGCCAACGTGAGGCTTCTTTGAGTTTACAAGTGCGGACAAGGACTCATTGGAAATCAGATCATCGCTACCCATAATCAGTAGCGCATCCCAATCTTCGTCCTTAACTGACCTATACCCTTCGTTCCACTTATTGCCCAAAGGTTGATTATCACAAAAAACAGGCTTAAATCCGTGGTATAGCGCAATGGCCTCATCTTCCTCGGTGCTGACCGTTGCGGTTACGGATAGGTCAAACTCAGTCTTTAACCTCTGAATACCAAGCGCGAAAAGGTGGGTTATCTCAGTTCTGCCCCAAAGTGCGGTTAGGACTTTAATCTTCATTGCACAGCGTTTTAAGCCGTTCAACAAGTTCCTTAAATCGCGGTTTGTCCTCGGAGTTGTCCACGACCATTAGGAACAACTCGGATAGAATATTGACCTTTTCTTCCATTGTTTCTTAATTTGGAAACTCAAAGCCGTAACCCCTCTCTTTGAGGATAAACACAATCTTTGAGTAGTAAGACCTAAAAACCTGTTCGGTCTCAAAAAGATTAGCAAATTGCCGCATCCGGTACAGAAAAGTGCCCCTTGTCACACCAAGTCTATCGGCACTCCAAGCGTCCTCACGGTCAACCTTGCTCATAAAAAACGCGGCATGAAGTTTTGCGCTGTTGATCTGTCGTGACCTCTTTTTGTTGTCCCGAATATCGCTTGCGTTGACCTCGTAAGCCTGAGCACAAGCGTCTATCACATCGTCGGCGTACCGTCCCTTGTCAATAAACGCTACTTTGTTGTCGGAGAACGAGGCTAAAAAGTCAAAAAAGTCGGCCTTAAACGACTCTTGCTGTTCTTTTTGAATGTATTTCAGTAAGCGGTTCAAGCTCATATTCTTTGTCTAATCCGAGCAAAGATAATGAGTAAGCCCCAACATGAGCCTCAAGTTCAACGATGTTTTCAACAAATGCGCGGGCTATTGCCTTAAAATGACTATCGGTTTCGACGTGCTGTTCGTACATTCTGCGACCGTGAAGTACCGTTGCGTGGTCACGTTTGCCCATTCTTTGACCTATCCCATGTGAGGGGTATCCTGCAAAATAAGCCGTGTGCATAACGATTTTACGAATATCGGTATAGTCACGAACCCTTGTCTTACGGCAAGCCTCGCTCAAGGTAACCCCAAATGTCTTTTGAGTGGCCTTGTCAGCAAGTTCAAACCAAGCGTCAATGTTCATTGGTATCCTTCCCCTCACTTCGTTACGGACAACGGTGTTGTTTGACAGGAAAATGTGACGCTGCTCAGGGCTAAGTTTCTCGCCGTTTTTAACCCTCTCTGCAAGCGTCAAAAGGTATGCTTTATTCTTCTTCTTGTTCATCTTTCGTGTAGTCAATTTTAGTTACTTCTCCGGTTGCTTCATTTGTCACTTGTACGCCAAGTAGGTCGTTTTTACCGTCGTCAACCCAAACAAAAGCCCCTTTTGCAATTTGGGTGTTTAGCTTGTCTTTAGTTAGTTCAGGGTAACTTTCGCGGATTGACTCCACTGTATTTGCGTACACCAATAGCCATTGCGCTAAGTCAACCGCAAGCCTGTCTACGTTCTCATTGTTCACCACGTTGCACAGTTTCTCAAAACTGTCAATTTCGTACTGTTTGCTCATTTCTTCAAAAGATTAATAAATGGTTTGTAGTGATTTGTAACCTCGTAAAGAGCGCTGTCGGGGTCTTCTTGCGCTGCCCCGCTTAAATATCCACTCCTAAACGAGTGAATAATCAGAAGATTAAGGTCTTCGTTTGTTAGCGTTACCTCTACGTTTTCTGCTTCCACGGACTATTGACTTCCCATGAAAAAACAAAAAACAATCCAAATAAGCGCCGCAAGCACTGCGGCTCTTATCGCAATCATAACTTGTCCTGCTGTCATTTTTTATCGAAAATTTGGTTTTGTTGGATTACTACTAACTTGTCGTTGAAAAGCGGGGCGTCGAAAGGAATGTGGTCGCCACGGAACTCAACTATGTCTCCCTCCTTAACCTCTAACCCATCGCCACGGTAGAATAAGGCTTTTGGGCTATCGTATGATACTATCATTTGATTCGTTTCCACACGGTTAGGCACGGTGATAATCGTACTTACCTCCTCCTTGATAACCTCACCGATCACATACCCGTTAAGGCACTTGTTTGTGGTTTCGTTGAGGAAAATGAATCCGTAGTTGAACGAGGCATAAAGTTCGCCTTCAATCTCGAACACATTGCCGGGGTTGACATTTACAGGGTTAGCCAAATGGTCAAGATACGCCCCTATTGCAAGGTACTTAAAATGAACTCTATGGCCCACATTGACTGCAAAATTGTCCAATACACCGAAAGAGTTTCCTCCCCTGCGAAACGAGTCAAGCGATTGAGCCGTGCCTACTGCGACGACTTCTCCTGACTTTGCCCCGTTTTTCATCTTGCTTTCCATATCGGGACTCATGAGTTTCAGTGTTCCTTCACCGAACCTAATCTCATCCCTTACGACCCCTTTGTCAAGCCGTACAATTACGTTTTGTCCTGTTGTTTTCATTTCGTAAGTATTACCTCCTTATCCTTTTCCCAATCACCCGTTAACTCAGGGTGAAATTCCCAAAACATTCCGCTTTTTAGCAAAGAGTCGTACCGTTCTTTCGTTTGTATGTTTATGTATGTTGTCATAGCGTTAATAGCAGAAGCCCAAAGCCTCCTACAAAAGTGAATATGCGTTCTTCCAACGTGAGCGATATTTTCGCCGTGGTGTCTTTTGATTCGTTTGACCAAAAGCCACATTCGTAAAGCCTTTCGTCGAGCAAATGTCTGACTTCGTAATACATTCCGTCGTGGATTAAAGGGAACGTCAGCACAGCAAACAATAATCCCACAACACCCCATCCGGTAAAAAGGATAGGCAGAAATCCCACGGCTCGAAATATCGTAAAATACCCGTGAATATCGCCGTACTTCTGATTGAAAAGGTCTGTCTTGACCGGATTAGCAAGGTGAAATAGCAATGCTTCAAAAGCACCGCATCCCGCGCTAAACAGCAGCCAATATGCTATGAGTTCAATCGTTGTCATTTTTTATGGTTGTTTAACGCGTAAACTATTGCTTTTCCTATTGCCGTTGGCCCTATAATGATAACCCCTAAAAACCACCACAACGGCATATCGTTCCAAACACTAAACCCGTGTAGGAATCTGTCGCAAAGCCAAAAGCCAAAAAGACCCAAAAGCCCGCATCCAATTCACAATCCAATAAATTCAATCGTTGTCATACCGCCAAAGTTAAGTGTGTTTTTAAGTTGTGTTCGGTTTTTAACAGGTGGTTAACATCAAAACGGCACATAATTCGGGTCGTCCTCAGGCAACTCATAAGGCTTAGGCTTTAGAAACGAGGTGTTTGCAGTAATCTTGACTTGCGTATCCCTACCTCGCCACTCAGCCATTGGGTCGCGGCCTGTGCTCTCCAAATACTTACAACCGTCGTGCATTTCGAGTATCACGGGTTCAACAAAAGGTGTCGGTCGGCCTCCGGTATCGGTATCTTTAACCTTTCGGACGTGAATCTCCATTTTCCGGAACTCGGTTGAGTCCTGAACCTTTCTATGGAATGTCATGAAGTCGCTCGCCTTTGACGCGAACTTTGTTCCTCCCTCCGTGTCACCCTTATTCGGGGCTTCTAAGTTACCATTAGCGTCCTTGTTGCGGTAACTTGCCGTAACCGAGTGAGTGTTAATAAAGTAAGTCATTTCGGTCTGCTTTGAGTGTACCGTTATCTCAGTTAAAGCCTGATGATCGTGGTCGTGCTTATTCACTTTCTGACCACCGACCGTTGCCAAATTATTCCACGGGTCGATTAGGAACTGCGATATACCGTGTTTGGCCCGTAGGTTCTCAGACGCCTCCAATATCTCTTGATAGTTCCAAACCCTATCGCTTTTGAGAAAGAAAAAGTGAGACATAATCCTATCCACACCTTGCTTGATCTTCATGCTGTTCATGTGCTGAACGCGCTCACCGTAGTAGAGTTGTAGTAGGGTAGATATATAGTTTCGAGCCGTGTTCTCACCGATAAACATTCCCCATTTGTCACCGTACAGACAGGATGATAGTTGAGCGATGTAAAGTAGCATTGTGGTCTTTCCCACGTTGTCAAAACCGTTCACTATGTTGACATGGGACTTCTTTAGGCGGAAATAGGGGTCGAGAGTATGTATTCCCGTTGACCGTCCAAGTATAAGTCGTCCGGCGGCGTAGTCGTCTAACTCCTGCTGAAAGTCCTCGCGGCTTACCAAATAGTCTAACTCCACGATAGACACGGCGCGAATTGGCTCTTTCTCCTCTTTCTTCACAACCTCCCGCTTCTCACCGTACCCCATCGCAACAAGTTCACGCACACTATCCGATACGCTACGATTCTTCGTCAAGGTGTGGTAAATATCAAAAGGCTTGTAGGCTCTTTGCGGCTCAAACTCAGTTGAAGTACTAAAAACCGAAAACCAACCCTTGTCAATGTCCCAATTACCGCTCGTTAGCGCCGAAGTATCGCCCGGTCTCCTCATGTGAACCTTTTGGCCCTTAGTGCCAACTACCTTCCAACCGTAGCTTTCGAGAAGTAAAATAGGGTCAGCCCTTTCGTTGTAGTCCTCGATAGGCGATTTTGCCGTGCCTGTAAACTCTCGCGGGGTATGCTGTTCTACGTGCTTAAACACTGAGTTAAAGCGTATTGCAGTTCCGATTAGCACTTCTCTCTCTTGCTCTGAAATTATCGGAATAGCCTCTATGCTGCCGTTAATCCGCTCGTACCCTTGCGAGGGATAGATACCGATGTAACCTCCTTCGCCACGAGTTTCGATCAGCACTTTAACTCTTTCGCCCTTAGCCTTCTCCTCCTCATTTGCCTCGCGTTGAGCAAGTTTAGTGTTTTTACCGATAACTGCACAGCGGTAGATGAAGTGATAACCACCGGACGGGGTTTTCTGAATCAGAAGTCTTTTAACAAGATCAGGGCAAATATCCTCTACTTCTTTGCGGTAACGCTTCATTAGGTCGCCCGATAGGTCGTATTTGAGGTCGAAGTCTATGGCTTCTAAGTTCCCGCTAACCGCACCGCAGATTAAACCGACCGATTGCGCCGTGTCAAAGTCGTACTCCACAATACTTTTTTGCGCCTCAGTCCATGCCACCATTGGCCTTTTACTTTCTCCAATGGGCATAACCGATAGCCCAAGCGACCTGTATTTTGCGGCGATTTCGTTCATTTATTCAGTTGTGCTTCTGTGGTGTACTTACGGTATTCTACGAGTTTCTGTTCCGGCGGGTAAACTCCTTCTGTTTTGCCGTAACCTTGAAAGCGCCATACCCAATCAAGTTCTTTGTCGTCAAGGTGTAACCAATCCCCATCTCCTGCTTTCCAAAGCGCAAGGTAAGTAGTTTGAGCCTTTTCTTCACGACTATCCGGTGGACAATCTATTTTCACCTTTTCGATATTCCGCTTCAACTGAGATTTGTCGATGTTTAGGAACTTTTCAAGTTTGTCGGGTCTAAGCATGAACTCAGGTGTTATGTAGCTAAACTTGTGCTCGATATGAAACTCAGTCATTGAAGCATTCAGCGTTGCCGTTTTCATGTCTTCCAAGCTGTAACCTTCCTTTAATCGAGCCTTGAAAGATTTGCGAACAGGGTCAATTACCTTGCATTTTTTACCTGTGATTTGGTTTAAGTACGCCACAAATTCATCAACCAAGACATTATTACTTTCTAAGTTAGAAAGAGTATCTTGACAAGTATCTTGATTACCGTCAAAATTTTGACGCCTTGACGCTAAAATCTTATCGCCTGAATAAGCCCCCTTGGTTTCACCCTCAATAATACCTGTATACTCCTGATACTTAGGGCCTAAGCCTATGAAAATGCTTCTTTCAGCCGAGTTTCTTTCCCATCTTACAAGAAAACCGAGGTCGCCAAGTTCACGCACAATTTGCTTTACTCTGTCCTTCTTAATTTCAAAGAATGGTATCTCGTTGGCGATTGTTTCGTAGCTAACCCCAACGTACACTACGTCGTTTTCAACCATCTTTTTCATTCTGCTAAAAACCATCCGAGCGATAACTTCAAGTACCGCCATGTGGTTAGCCTTGACCTCACCAAGCAATCCCATCTTGTGCAAAGCCTGTTGATTAATTGTGATTGTGTACTTCATTGTTCTAACGTCTTTAGCATTTCTTCTTTTTCCTCAACCGAAATGTTCTTTATAGCCCCAATCGAGCGATAGTGGTCAATACAAAAACTCCAATAATCATCTTCGTTTTGAATTGCAGACGGTCTAAACCCTTCATGCAACTTAAACATAACTCCGTTCAAGTCAAACGATGCCTCATATGTGAGTGGAATGTTTTTTGAGTCGTCATATTCGCTCCACAACTGATTTAGAGCAGTACACAGATAATGCGACTCCTTCATTCCAGTTCCAATTATACAAGACCTAATCTCGTAAAAAGAAAAAGAATCGGAAAGACCAACTACATATCTCAATATTTGATTGTAGTGTTTAGGCTCAATGTAATCATTTTTAACTTCTATGGCGTATATGGACACCTGCTGCTCGTATGGAAGTATTTCATTGCCTGTAATCAGAAAATCGTTTTTTACTACTACGACATCACAAACACCATAATGAGGTATTACAAACTCCTTAAAAACCTTTAGTTCTGCAAGTGGATTTTTAGATGTCCGCTCCATAAAGCAGAACAAATCTTCAAGTCCCCTTTGTTGAATAATGCTGTTGTCCTTTTTGTCTATCGCAGACTTAATTGAGTCGTAAAGGAAGTCACGAAGAACCGCCTCCTTGTTGAATTTAAGCAAACCACCTGTTGTTTTTTTCATGTGATTGAAAAGTTGAACCCCCACCACGAACCGCGAGCAAGGGCCACCAAGCCGCCTGTTACGGCGTGTGCGGGACGGGTGAGGGTATGATTAGTTGTGTTCATACTTGGTGGCACGGCAAATATAGTAAAAGAAACTGCACCACCAAAAGTTATTTGTTAAAAATCTGCAAAAAACAACCCCTGCGGTCACCTGTAATGCAGATACGAGGTGAGGCAGGGGCTATAATAGAGGAATAATTGCTACATCAGAAGGGGAGAGGCGATTCTTCCATAGGCTGACCGCTTGATTTAGCCGCACTACCCTGAATAGCAACCTCAAATCCACGGACACTGAGGAAGTAAGAAGTCTTGCCGTCTTTCTCCCATTTTCGACCACCGAGGTAGCCTTCGATTTCTACGTTGTCGCCGTTACGAATACCGTCTGCTTTGTCGAAGTTGTCGCCTCCGAACTCAACGGGGTAATACTCTTTGTACTTGTCGCCTGTTTCAAGGACGATTGTTTTTGACTTCCATTCAGAACCCTTCTTGGAAGTTCCTTTTTTGATGTCGACACTTACAACAGTGCCTTTGAGTTGTACTTTCATTTTCTCGTAATTGTTCGCCAAAGATACGACTGAATTTCCAATTTTGTTGCTTTTAACAAAGGATTAACTATCTTCGCCCCATGAACAAGATTATGTACGACCTTGTAAGGTTCAACAAGCATGGTGAGCAGGTGATCGAGCCGTGCCTATCGTGGGAAGACTGCGAGAGAAAGAGATTGGAAGCGATAGAGAAAGGAAAGAAAGGCGAATTTTTCAGCATACAGCCCCGTGTTACGACCGTGTAAGTTCATGCCACCGGACTATCAGTGGGACGGCGAGATTATAGATGTCTTAGTCCACGGCTCGGACGGCTATTTCCACGGGTTATTCCTATCCTTCGAGGAGGAGATAGGCGCTATAATACACAGGGCTTATGTGGAGGACAAGCATGGTAACACGTTTATGGTCAACCCCTTGTTCGTGCGCTTTGTTAACAACTTTAACGACGAATTGTTGTACCGAATGCAGCAAAAAGGTATTACATTAGCGGACGCGAAAGAAATTTTAACACTTTAACACTCAAAACAATGGGTCTAGGAAAGATGGGTAATTGGTTTTCCGTCGGCAAAGAAGTCACGGATATTAAGGCAAGTTTCAACGCGCTTGAACTCAATTTCAAAGAGACACTAAAAAGTTGGCGCGACGAGTTCGGTAAGATCACGGCTCAGATTGCGGCCCTTCAAGCGAGGACAACAAACCTCGAAGACCGTCAGATTGAAACCATAAGACGCATTAAAGAACTTGAGGACTATACAAACGGACTTGAGCAGAAGATTATCGGTCTTCAATCCCGACTTGACAGCCTAAATTCCAAGCAGAATATCAAGTCAAAAGCCACGGGCAAGAAGCCGATTAAGAAAAACCCGCGCAACAAGCCTAACCGTAAGTAATGGACTTCTCGAAAGCCAAATACCGTGTAGACCAACTCGACGACCAAACAAGCGTTGTGACGAGGTATGCCGACCTTTGGCGACACTCGGGAGTCTTTGCCAACAACGAAGGATTGCCGCATGGGATTAACTACGAGTTGCCTATGCGGTATTTGTGCCTTATGTACGGGCCGGGTTCGCCGGGCATTGAGGTCTATCCCGACCTTTCCAAGCGTAAGGATTGGGCTTTGAGATTTTTGAACATTAACCCTAACCACAACAACGAGTATCCTGAGTACGTCAACGATATTGCCTTGTTTAAGAACGCGGCGTTTCGTCGAATGGCTATCCTATTCCTCCGGCTTCAAAACTCAGAGGATTGGTCACTTGCGCGTACTCAGGAACTTCGTTACTACAACTTACTCCAAAAGAGTTTAGAGGACGTATCGGACATTAAGGAAGCCAAGACCTTGCAAGAGGCCATTACGATGTGTAGGGAGGAACTTGTTTCAGCCCGTGACCGCATTTTGATGGGTGAGAAGTCCCGTGAGTTAGAGGGCGATTTGATGCAGTTTTTGGCCGACGAGAATTTGGGCATTATGCCGGAGGAGTACATGGTCGAATGGGCCAACAATGGAAACGTGTTTGATAAAGTATTACCGTAATGGATTGCACCCAAAACCCACATCACAACCTAAACGCCGACAATAAAATGCACTTCAACGTACAATTTGGCTTTGATTGGTCTAAGGAAAAGACTAACGGCGAAATACACTACTACCGAAACGGTGTTTTCTTTGGGATAGAACCCGTCATATTCAGAAAATAAACTAACCCGTGAGTGATTACGTTCAGGAAGATAGTCAGTTCTTAGTCAACCAATATGACGACATTTTGCGACCGCAGCGAATACTATTGCCGTCGCTTACTGACTTCTACTCCGAACAATTAGGCCACCCCGTGTCATGGGATGAAGCCATTAAGTACGTTGACGGGTATGGGTTAAAGCCCGAAGAACAGGTATTCCGGTATCAGACAATGCCGGACAAGATTGCCAATATCATTCCGGTTATCAAGAGAAAGTACGGGGTGTCTAAGGGTAAAACGGTATCGGTCGAAACCGTGTATCAAGAACTCCGCGACAACAAGAAGTACTACGCCGACGAGATAGAATGGATTAAGCGGGAGATTAAAAGGAGGTATGTAGGCTATTGGACGTTTATCAACGGCAAGCCAACGTACATTGACCCGTGGCATTACTTCTACCTCAACTATTGGTCGATTACCAATAATAGAAAGGGTTCAAACGGACGGCCCGATTACCGCGACAACGACCGCAGACGATTTCATTTTGTCCGGTATTGTTATACTACGCATGAAGCATGGTATCAGTACGCGGTATATTACCGTGAACAAGGGTCGCCAAAGATTCGATACTTTTCCAAGCTATACGGCGAGGACGGGGTAAATGATTTCTGCAAGAAGTTATCGGACGCCGGAATAGACTTCACGGTTCGCGGCGAGGACTCTAAGGAAGGATTCTATGTGGAAATGCCCACACGGACGGTTGCGGGGATGATTAACCCCAAGCGTAGACGTAAAGGTTCGACGTCAATGGACTGCGCGATTGGGTATTGTATTGTCACCGAGGCCCGTCAGAGAAACGGGGGTATTCAGAGTTTGAACGACGAGAAAGCAACAACGGTTTACCTTGACCAAGTGATTAAGCCGTGGCAAAAGTTACCGTTCTTTTTCAAACCCGCACACGACGGTTCGAGTAATCCAAAAGAGCGATTGAACTTTCAGTTTCCGGCAGATAGGACAAACTTAGGTGTAACGGACAGGCAAGTTTTAGCCCACGAAGGATGGATAGAACCCCGTGCAAGTGGCGAAAGGGCGTTCGACGGAACTATGCTACACTTCTGTATGAGGGATGAGGGCGGTAAGATTGAAAACTCGGTCTACGACCTCAACGAATGGTGGAGTATTCACCGTAAATGTATCTCACAGGGTTTCCGCTACCACGGCCTATCGCTTATATCCTCGACGTTTGGTGAAATGGATAGCGGCGGTGGTCGTCAGTTTCAGTCTTTGATTAAGGACTCATACTTTGAGGACAGGGATAGAAACGGGCAGACGCGCTCAGGTCTTTTGGTGTATATGGAACCGGCCTTTGACGGACTTGACGGGTTCTTTGATAAGTTCGGTATGCCGATTATTGACGACCCGAAAAAACCCGTGGAAACAACCGACGGGACATTTACAAGCGTAGGCGCAAAGACGGCTTTAGAAAACAAGAGAAGTGCTTTGAGCGCTGCGGGTGACGAGGAAAGGTTGATAAGCGAAATGCGCGACTTTCCAAACACCTTGCGCGAGGGTATGACAACGGGCCGCTCAACGTCGGGCTTTAACGTGGCTATCCTTCGTAATCGTATTTCTTATCTCAGATTTACACGCCGATCATCGCTGACCCGAACCGTGAGTCTTGAATGGAAGGCAGACTTTGGCGGTGACGTGAGAGTTGTGGACGACCCAACGGGAATGTTCCATGTGTCGTTTATCCCTGAGCCGGAACTTAGAAATAAGAAGGTCTACGACCCCACGATTGACGGATGGATGCCTGACCCTTCGGTGTGTGGAAAGTTCATCTTAGGTATTGACCCCTATGGCTTTAGGGAAGAAGATATTGTGTCCGACGGCTCAAAAGGCGCGGGTGCAATGTTCTATCGCCGTGATTATCTGATTGACGACGAAGATAAACCTATCGAACAATGGTCGTCCAATAAGTTTGTTTTGGACTATGTAAACCGTCCACCTGAACCTGAGCAGTTTGCAGAGGAGATGCTAAAGGCTTGTATCTTGTACGGTGCTTTTGCGTTTCCCGAAATGAACTGGCCGCTTATTGCCGACAAGTTCAGAGATTGGGGTTATCATGGCTACCTTTTGCACCTTATAGACCACTTCGGCGCGCCACTTTCAATGCCCGGCATAAAGACTACCGGAGCAAGTAAGACCGATATTTTGAGCCGTGTCCAAGAGTACATTCAGCGTTACGGACAATACGAAAACCACCTTAACATTTTGGAGGATTGGTATGCGCTTAACGGGCCGGACGATATGACCAACCGAGATTTAACTGCTGCGAGTGGTGTTGCTTTGGTAGGCGCTTATTCCAAGTACCCTCAAAGTTTCGACGACCAAAGACCGAAGGATTACGACAGTCCGTTTGGGACGTTTGAGTATTGACTTTTGATTTGCTCAATCATGCTTTCGCATTTAAGAGCCTTTTCAATATCATCAGTGATTGACTCAGTTCCTTTAAGCCCTGCCCTCATTCTGTACTTAAACGCTGAAACCTCAAAGAACGCTACGGTTTTCTCCACGCCATAAACGTCAATCATCATTTGCCACACTTCTTTCGAGTGCTTTTTGTAGTGGTCGGGGTTAGTCTTGTTACTCATGCCCCAAATATACGTTTCTCTAAACATTCTTTGAAACAAAAAATGCTTAATGAAGTGTTAAACTATCTTTGTTAGCAATGATACGCTACGCCGGTACAGCAGTTACGTTTCCTCCCGACGATATTGACCCCGAAAAGAAAGAGAAAAAAGAGTGGGGCAAACGTGTGGCAGATGCGATTTGGTCGCGTTTTTCGACTAACGCAACGTATTGGGGTTACGATAATTCCAACGTCTTCACTATGTATCGTTCATACCTTGAAGGCCGTCAGGACAACGGTGTTTACAAGGATTGGTTCACGGGCGCGACGAAGGATATGCCCGAACTTGCGAGAAAGAACTTTGCAAGAAAAGGATACGCCAACGTGGACTTTCGTATCGTGTCCTACGCCCCAAAGGTTCGGGCCATCATTCAGTCCATACTATCATCCTCGGACTACAAAGTAGAAGCCAATAGCCTTAACCCTCAAAGTATTGCCGAGCGCAAGACGATGAAGTGGCGAATGTTCTATGAGGCTAAGTTCAAGCAACTTAAAGTCAAAGCAGGACTTCCCGTAAAACACAACCAATGGGAGCCTCAGAACGAGCAGGAACTTGAACTCTACGATAAATTAGGGGGCTTCAAATTAGCGTATGAAACCGCTATTGAGGACATCGCACAGCACACTTTCGATATTTCGTCGTGGCCGGATATTCGCACTAAGAGCGTTGACGACTTAATCGAGTGTAACTTCATTTGCGGCAAGCAGTACGTCTGCCAAAAGACAGGAGCGACAAAGATTAAGCACATCGCACCCAAAAGGCTTGTAATGGCATGGGTAGATGATTTGCGCGAGAAAGCCCCGAACTTCATAGGACACCTTGAAAAGTACCGTCTTGCAGAAATTCGCAACGTACTTGTTGACGAGGGGTATTCGGAAGAAAAGGTGCGAGAAGTGGCAAAGACCTACTTCCCAAGCCTCGGACTTACCAATACATGGGAGTTCTACGATGTTCGTGACCCTGTAACAAACAGATTCCGTTGGGAAGACTTCGAGGTAGATGTTCTTGAATTTGAGTATTTGTCTAACGACTTAACCTATTACACAGGCCGAGAGACTAAAGACGGTAAGTATATCTACGACAAAGACACCGAGCGCAAGGAAAAAGCCCCGTATGCCGACGGTCGCAAGCGCAAGACCGATATAGTATCAAACATGGTGATTTACGAGGGTAAGTATATCCTCGGCACACAGTTCTTGTTTGATTACGGTCGTCAGAAGAACATCGTCAAGGAAACTAAGGACGAGGCTAAATCATCCTACTTCGTTGAGCGTGTAGAAGGCATGAGTATTACCGAGCGTTGTTTGCCGCTATACGACGCGACAATGCACTCATGGCTTAAACTCCAAGCCGCGGTTTGGGCAGCAGCACCGAAAGGTTTTGCGATTGACGTTACAGCTCTTCAAAATATTTCACTTGGTGACGGGGTAATGAAGCCCCTTGACCTTATTCAGATTCGTCGTCAGAACGGTACGCAACTTTACAAGTCCTCAATGGTGATGGGTAAGGTTGTAACCGGAGCGTCGTCTATTCAAGAGTTGGAGGGAGGATTAGGTAAGCAAGCAGCCGAATGGACGAATATGCTTGAGTACTACCTAATGAAGATTTTGGACGTTGCGGGTATTACACAAGCCCTTGCAGCGTCGCCAAACGTGTCCTCGGAGAAAGGATTAGGCGTTAGTCAGTTGGAAGTTGACGCGACCAACAACGCACTTTTCCCGCTCAAAGACGCGATGGTTAAGTTCAAGGAAAAAGCAGCCCGTGTCGTTATTGCCAAGACTATTCTCAATATTCGTTTCGACCAAAAGTGCCGTGAGTACTACGAGGGTATCATTGGCCGCGAAAGAATAGAAGCAATCCTATCGGTAGGCGACACAACCCTTGAGCAGCTTGCTATTAAACTCGAAGCGCTGCCGTCACAGGCCGAAAAGATGCAGATTATTCAATCTGCAAACGAGAGCAAGAAGGTTGGTAAGAGTGGCGGAACGGGTATTACCGAAAGCGACTATCAGTTCATCGTTCAACTCATCACGCAAGACCAAGTAAAACTTGCGGCGTGGTATCTCTCACTTAGCGAGGAACGTCAGGCACAGAGAAAGGCACTTGAGGCAGCGGCTATGTTGCAGGAACAATCCGCAGCGCAGGCACAGGCGGCTATTCAGGTTGAACAGGCCAAGATGCAAGCGGCACAGATGTTAGCGCAAGTTGACGTTCAGACCTATGCGGCAAAGGCCAATGTAGACCTTATGAAAGAAATGAAACTCAAGCAACTTGAGGGACAAATAAAGACCGACATTGAGTTGATTAAGGGTGAGCAGATTCTTGAGCAAATACAGCTTGAGGCCACTTTGGAGGCCCAATACGGCAATGAAATCAGTGGAAAAGTATAACCATAAAAACAGCTAAAACAATGGCTTTTGAAACCCTGCCGGAAAACTTGCCCGGCGATGTAAGCACGATGATTGAAAGCGGTATCGCTACCCAAGCGGAGGCTTTGCAGTATCTCAACGAAAAGTATCCGACGTGGGAGGATAAACCCCTTGCGGACAAAGTTGAACCCGAACCTCAACCCGCTCCGGTTGCAGACCCCGAACCTCAGCCTGAGCCTCAACCCGAACCCAATCCTGAGCCACAGCCCGCACCGTCATTTGATTTCGCGGAGTTTGGCGTCATGGACAAAGACGAACTCAAGGCCAAAATTGACGAGTATCGCAAGCTAAAGGAACTTGAGGAGAACTTTCTTGCCTTTGAGAAGATCAAGGGAGATTTGGAAGTGCCGTATGCAAACGAAACAATCGCAAAGATTAACGGCGTGGTTAAGACCCTTGGCGTAAGCGATGTGGGCCTTGCTGCGGAAATCGCGTCAATCACACCCGAAGCGCTCAAGAGCGGCGACCCTATCCACACTATTGCACTTGCACAGGTGGTAAAAGACCCGTCTATTTTGGAGGTAATGAATGTTCGTGAAATCGAACAGGCCATTGCCGAGCGTTTCAACATCGACCTATCTGACAGGCCGGAGCAATACCCACCAAGTCTAAAGCTTGAACTTGCTTCTGCGATTAAATCTGTATCAGAGAAAGTCAATTCAATCCCGACAAAAGGAAACGAAAGTTTCTCAATTTTGTATCAACAACGACAGCAGAGCGAAGCGGCTCATGCAAGCGCCCTTGAAAAGGCGAAGTCTTTTTGGAGCGGTGAGGCGGAGAAAGCGGTTAGCAATCTAAGCCAATTCACCGTGGAGGTGGACGGAGAAAAAATATCAGTGGCGGTTAGCCCTGAACTTCGACAAGCCATCAAATCGGAAATCTCTACCGGATTCCTTACAATTCCCGCCGACAAAGCGAAAGAAACCGTACAGAAGTACATCGAGAACAGGGTTGTGAGTACACAACTTCAAGATGTGATGAAAGCGTATCGGACGCAAATCGAAGGAAAGATTAAGGAGAAAGTTGTAGCCGAGGCTCACAACGGAGGAGAGGTTGTAAGACGCGATAAACCCGCCGAAAAGACAGTTGCACAGCCATACTTCGATGCCG
>Ga0315900_10000536_pt1 | contig 65747 bp, 64 predicted proteins | sample LakEriMetagenome_FD_203521 | JGI IMG/M metagenome (GOLD analysis project Ga0315900, IMG submission 203521) | Freshwater fungal communities from buoy surface, Lake Erie, Ohio, United States - Buoy 12 MA114 | ecosystem: Environmental > Aquatic > Freshwater > Lake > Lake biofilm | place: USA: Lake... | reverse complement strand
CTTCATTGACCAGGCGTTCAATCGCATCGTTGAGTGCATCTGACTTTGGACCACCAATACTTAAGTTCAGTACTGCTTGAGTCTTTGGATTTGGATTTGCAGGAGAGAGAATCCAGTCAAGGGATGCGATAACACCTGAGTATCGACCACTGCCGTTGCAATCAAGAAGGCGAATTGGAACAACCGTTGCATTCTTTGCAACGCCATATTGCGTGCCTGCAGCTGTCGTTGCCACATGTGTTCCGTGACCATTACAATCGACGGATCCGCGGCCATCATTAAATGTCGTATAGCCAGATGGTGAAACACGCCCAGCTAAATCCTGGTGTGGGTAAATTCCTGAGTCACCGATGTAGATCGTCGTTCCGGCGCCTGCGCTTTGATATTCATAACTACCGATGGCATCACTGGCACTTTTCGCACGTTGGTCGATGCGATCTAGACCCCATGATGGTGTTGGGCTTTGTGTTGCAGCCACGGTGACAATGGCATCTTCTTCAATGGCTTTCACATATTCAAGTGATTGAACGTATGGGAGTTGATAATCAGATAGCTCGACAACGAAACCATCGAAGGCATATTCGAACTCGTCATCAATGGAAATGCCCGCGTCCCGCAATTGCCCGCGAACGACATCATTGAAATCGCCATCAACGGTGACGATGTAGGTTGCACTCGAGGCGATGATTTCAACGGCTTGTGCGATAGCAGTATTGACCATGGTCATGACAAGGCCAAGGGCGATCGCCGCCCGAGCCCTGCCCCATGCTCTCTTCATACCTACCCCACCGCTTCTCATGGCTTAAATTATGCGCCGATCTCAACCTTTTAGACGCACGAAAGCCCCCCAAAGTTCCTCGGGGGGCTTTCGATTACAAGCTATAGGCGCTGTTTTATGAGCACCCTGATGTGTTGCCGCAGCCTTCGCATACAAAGCATGCACCTGACATACGCATCTTCACGCCGCAAGTCATGCAGAGCGGTGCATCAGATTTGATGCCCATTGACTCTAGAAGATCTGAGGATGAACCGATTGTCATCGCCGGCGCTGCTGGTGCAGCTTCGATCTTGACGTCAGCAACGGGTGCTTTAGCGACTGCAGCTACAGGAGCCGCCACAGGCGCAACTGCTTTTGGGCTATCGCCCGCCACAGGTGCGTACTCACCGCCGTTGTTGAGCGCCGCTTCACGTTCTGCCACTGTGTAGAGACCGAGGGCAGCGCGCTCTTCAAATGGTAGGTAATCAAGTGCTAGACGACGGAAGATGTAATCCATCATGGACTGTGCCATGCGAATATCTTTATCATCTGTCATACCCGCTGGCTCGAAGCGCAAGTTGGTGAACTTCTCAACGAATGTCTGTAGTGGAACTCCGTATTGAAGACCAATTGAGACTGCGATTGAGAATGCATCCATCACACCGGCAAGAGTTGAACCTTGCTTACCGAGCTTAAGGAATACCTCACCGAGTGCACCATCTGCGTAAGCACCTGAGGTCATGTAACCCTCAGCGCCGCCGACAGAGAATGATGTTGTTGTTGATGGACGTGACTTTGGAAGACGCTTGCGAACTGGAGTTGCAAGAACTTCTGCTTCTGCAGAGTCAGTTCCGACAGCGGCCTTCTTCTTCGCCTTGCCATCTGAAAGTGGCTGACCGACCTTGCAATTGTCGCGATAAACAGCAAGTGCCTTGATACCCATGCGCCATGCCTCTAGGTGAACTTCTTCAACTTCTTCAACAGTTGCTTCCTCTGGGAGGTTTACTGTCTTTGAAATTGCACCTGACAAGAATGGCTGACATGCAGCCATCATGCGGACGTGGCCCATTGGAGCGATTGATCGTGCACCAAGTGCGCAATCAAATACTTCATAGTGCTCTGGCTTGAGTCCTGGAGCATCGATGACGTGACCGTTGGCTGCGATGAATTCAACAATTGCTTCGATTGTCTCTTCTGTATATCCGAGCTTACGAAGAGCCTGTGGAACTGTCTGGTTAACGATCTGCATAGATCCGCCACCGACAAGCTTCTTGAACTTAACGAGTGAGAAGTCTGGTTCGATACCTGTTGTATCGCAATCCATCATCAAACCAATCGTTCCTGTTGGTGCAAGAACTGAGATCTGCGCATTGCGCCATCCATTCTTATCACCTGTTGTAAGACAGGCATCCCATGCCTTATTCGCCTCTGCCCAGACATCGATATCAAGAGTGGTCTCTTGCTTGGCTGCAGATGAAGCTGCTGCATGCTTGCGCATCACACGTGCGTGAGGCTTAGCATTTTGTGCAAAACCTGCATATGGCCCAACAATTCCTGCTAGCTCTGCTGAGCGCTTGTAGGTGATACCTGACATCAATGATGTGATTGCACCAGCAAGTGCGCGTCCGCCTTCTGAATCGTAGGCAAGGCCTGATGCCATAAGAAGCGCGCCAAGGTTTGCGTATCCGATTCCGAGCTGACGGTAAGCCTTTGTTGTCTCACCAATAGCCTCGGTTGGGAAGTCTGCGAAACAGATTGAGATATCCATCGCGGTGATGATCATCTCTGCAGCCTTACCGAATGTCTTTGCATCAAATGAACCATCAGCCTTGAGGAACTTCATCAAGTTAAGTGAAGCCAAGTTACATGATGAGTTATCTAGTGACATGTACTCAGAGCAAGGGTTTGACGCATTGATGCGACCTGTCTCTGGAGTTGTGTGCCAATCATTGATGGTGTCATCAAATTGAACTCCTGGATCAGCACATGCCCATGCAGCTTGTGCGATCTTTGTGAAGAGTTCGCGCGCATCAACGGTGTCAATAACTTCACCAGTTGAACGAGCTGTTAAACCAAATTGCTCACCATTTTCAACGGCCTTCATGAACTTATCTGAGAGGCGCACTGAGTTGTTTGCATTCTGGTATTGGACAGAGATGATGTCTTTTCCACCAAGGTCCATATCAAAGCCAGCATCACGAAGGGCGCGAATCTTGTCCTCTTCGTTGACCTTGGTCTCGATAAATTCTTCGATATCTGGATGATCTACATCTAGAACAACCATCTTTGCAGCGCGACGGGTTGCGCCTCCAGATTTGATTGTTCCTGCGGACGCATCAGCACCACGCATAAATGAAACTGGGCCAGAGGCTGTTCCACCTGATTTGAGAAGTTCCTTTGCAGAACGGATACGTGAAAGGTTAAGACCGGCACCAGAACCGCCCTTAAAGATCATTCCTTCTTCACGATACCAATTAAGAATTGAATCCATCGTGTCATCAACCGACAAGATGAAGCATGCAGAAACTTGCTGTGGGGCAGCTGTTCCGACGTTAAACCAGACTGGGGAGTTGAATGAGAAGATTTGGTGCATGAGCATATGTGTTAATTCATGCTCGAAAATTGTTGCGTCCTTATCTGTTGCAAAGTAACCGTGTTCTTTTCCGGCCTTTGTGTAGGTAAGTACAACGCGATCGATGACCTGCTTGAGAGACCATTCGCGATTTTCGGCTCCAACTGCGCCACGGAAATACTTAGTGGTTACGATTGTTGATGCATTTACTGACCAGAAGTCAGGGTACTCAACACCGTGTTGTTCAAATACAGTCTCACCGGTTTTCCAGTTTGACTGAACAACATCGCGACGTTCCCACTTGACTTCGTCGTAAGGGTGAACTCCCTCGGTTGTATAAATGCGTTCAATTGTTAAGCCCTTACCCTTGAGGGTGTTATGAGCTTTGATCTTTATTGGCCGATTGATGACCGTATCTGACATTGTTACTTTCCCCGTCTTCTGTTTAATACTCAATCAAATAAATGATTGAGCAGTTATTTTCCTGGTGTGTTTTTACTGCTACTTGCTACTTTTGTACTTGATGGCAGAGCACGGAGAAGTGCGATCTCACCTTCAAAATCTTCAAGGGAGGCAAAGTTACGGTATACCGAGGCATATCGTAAGTAAGCCACCTCATCGAGCTCGCGGAGTGGCGCAAGAATTGCCATTCCAACTTCTTGAGCTTCGATCTCTGCTTGACCTGTAGAGCGAAGGGTCTCTTCTACTCGCTGGGCCAAGAGAACTAGATCATCTTCATTAACCGGACGTCCCTGGCAAGCCTTACGGACGCCGACCAATACTTTTTCGCGGCTAAATGGCTCAGTGGCCCCGCTTCGCTTAATAATGTTAAGGAGAGCAACCTCTTGGGTTGAAAATCGTTGGCCGCATTCAGGGCACTCACGACGACGGCGAATCTGTGTGCCATCTTCAACTGGTCTGGAGTCCACGACGCGAGAATCATCATGTCGGCAGAATGGGCAGATCATCGGCGTGTCTCCTTTCGAAATACTAGAAAATTCCCTTACTTGATGTAAAGGAGGATTCGGCAACTTACCCTAAAAACACTACTAATGGAAGTTTTTACCGCTTCGACCCCTACATCTAGTGGGAACTATAAAGCAATTCTTGAGACTTTGCCTGTTGAGTAGATAAACGACACGCCAGAGGGATTCTTGCCCTTGCCCCTAGCTATGGAGTGGGATGCGAAGCGTCTGGCCGGCCTGAACATCAGGGGTAGCCAAAGAGTTCACGATCATGATCTCCTCGATCAGCGAGCGCGCATCTCCATCGCCTGCCATGCGTCCTGCCAGCGACCAGAGGGTCTCCCCTGGGCCTACAACAACTGAGACGAATGAATCTGGGGTAGTTGCCATTGAATCGGTACTGCCAGCCCCTGCGCTAAAGGCGAAGGTGGCGACCATGACGACCGCAAGAGAAAGAACCACGAGCGTACGAGCTAGGCGACCACGGCGATTGAGAATAATGCTGCCGGACGGATTGGTCGAGGTGAAACCTTGCGAAAAGCCTTGATTTATAAGGGTTTGCGCGCTTGCTACTGTGGCTGTGCTCATGATCTTTACTCCTGCGATACAACCTTGGGGAAGGTTTTCGAACACTTGTTCGATAGGAAAACAATACCCCCACCCACTGACATCTGCAAGATAATTTCGAACATATGTTTGAATTTATCCCCAACCTGTGGAATCATCTGTGCATGAGCAAAAAGACATCCCCCACTGGTGCCTCCGGCGAGCTCTCAGCCCGCCAAGTCGCAATCCTTGACTTCATTAAGACCTCCACAGAGTCCCAGGGCTATGCCCCCTCTATGCGAGAGATAGCCGAGGGTGCAGGCCTTGCCTCCCCCGCCTCGGTCAAATACCAGCTCGATATCCTCGAAGAGAAGGGCTTCATCCGCCGCGACGATAACCGCGGCCGTGCGATGGAGGTCGTACTACCTGATTCACTCTCACATTCAATGGTCGGTGCCTCGGCTCCCACAGATAAGACTCGCTTTATCCCTCTCGTTGGTCGCATCGCAGCAGGTGGACCAATCACTGCAGAGCAAGATGTCGAAGAGATCGTCCCACTTCCAGAATCACTCGTTGGTTCCGGTGATCTCTTCATGCTTAAGGTCGTCGGTGATTCAATGGTCAACGCAGCAATCTGCGATGGAGACTTTGTTGTTATCCGTTCTCAGAAAGATTGCAACAAGGGCGAGATCGTTGCCGCAATGATCGATGGCGAAGCAACTGTAAAAACATTCTCACGTAAAGATGGCCACATCTGGTTGCTCCCTGCAAACGATGACTTTGAACCCATCAACGGAGATAACTGCGAGATCCTCGGTAAAGTCACCGCGGTCTTGCGTTCGGTTCGCTAAATAAATCCTCTCTTAGGGTCGACATAATTACTTAGGCCAACAATAATTATGCGATGAGGCTCTCGCGCGGACTTATCGTTCTTGCTTTATCTGCAGCGCTCCTGCCCTCTTTGACCACACTCGCAATTGCAGCGCCTAAAGCCGGTGCATCTTGCAGCAAGGCCGGTGCGATATCAATTGTCGCTGGAAAGAAATTCACCTGTATTAAAGTCGGTAAGAAACTTATGTGGGATAAAGGCGTAATCCAGAAACCCACAAACAAGCCAACGCCGGCGCCTTCAAAGACTTCAGCTGCCTTGATCTATCCCACCTCTCCTGAAATTCTTAAGATCGATCAGCTGGTCGAAAAGGCTTTTGCCAATGCAAAGCCTGCACAAGCCACCATAGATTTCCAAGTAGGTCCGGGTGCTGAAAGTGCTGAGATAGCAGCAATAGCAAAGGCTAGTCTGCCTAGTGCGCTCGTTATTGCAACGGCAATGCAGATAGATTTGAAAACACCGCTGACAATTTATATCGGTAAGCGCGATTGGCTCGCCCCAAAGATGCCAGCGGGCACCTGGTGTTCGGCTCCGATGGGCGTACCAGGTCCTGCATCTGCTGGATTCTGTGGGCTTAGCACTGGAACAGTCTTTTTAAGTGTTGATGGTTATTTAGAAAATGAGGGCAGAAAAATCACTCGCGATTTCTCTAAAATCGAAGATCGACATCTGATCTCGATGAGCTTTACCCACGAGCTGATTCACTTCATGCAAGCTGAGGCTGCATTCCAATATGCGCAGTCCAAAGGAAATTACAATCCTTTCTGGCTAAGTGAAGGCGGAGCTAACGTGGGCGCGCTCATGGCTCAAGCCCACCTCTACAAAATTCCATATTCACATGCGCGCATTTTCATAGCAACGTATGCAAACTGCATTGGAAATTTCAAAGCAAGTCAGATTAAGGATCACATTATAAATACTAGCCAGAGTAACTGCGGTCCCTATTATGAAGGATTTCTTTGGAGTGAATTTCTCGTTGCATCATCCGGCAATATCGCCTCATTGATCGACTTAGCTAAACAGAATGAAACCGTTGGTCGCGAACTCATTTGGGATCCAAGTAAAGAAGCAGAATTTAATCTCAACAAGTTAGCCCTATCGATGAAGTACGGATACTCCATCAACTTCGACGAATTCACAGCAGGCGCACATGCTCATGCCGAGCGATCTACAGCCCAGTTACTTCAATGGCTAAACGCCAAAAATTCGATATACCCAACTGGGCGCTAGAAGCCAGCACCGTCGAGGCAGCCGGCAGCAAAGTCATTCTTATTTGCATCCGAATTTTCTAATCCTGATGTAATCCCAACGACTGCCCAAATGCCACCACAGTAAGCCTTTACTGAGGCTTCGTCGCCTTTGATGATCGGATCTGATTCAGAACCTTCCTCTTCAGGAATCCAGGATTGAAGATTGTCTGCCGTTTCCTTAAGTCCCGCATACTCTTGCCCAGTTGCAAGGCCCAAGGCGTATGCCTCAGAGCTGGCCGACTTAATTGCTGAACATCCCGAAAGAGTGATCGAAGCAAGTGCTACGACGATCAGAATCTTCCTAGTCGTCGTCTTCGTCATCTTCGTCGATGTCATCTACCGGTGGATTCGGAAATGGTCCTGGACTACGTGCAGCCGAAGGATTGATCTTGAACGCATGAGGAGGGATTTTCTCGGAAAGATCCATGCGAATCACAATATCCATTGGCAAATTCGCTGACTCGCTGTACGTCTCAACTCGTGCATCCGGATTTGCTGCAGCCAGTGCTTCCATGCGCTTTGGGACAACAAAGTGCGACTTAATCTTCTCGTGGAATCCAGACATGACCTGACCAGGTGCAAGAGATGCCAAACTGAAAGGAGTAACCACGCCGTCGAAAGGTCCAATTGGCTCCTTGAGGAATGCATCCCAATCAACTCGCTCTTCCTCTTCAAGGCCAGCCAAATCTGCCTGAATAACATCAAGAACGTTTGTGCGGTTCTCCTTTACGGGAGGACGAGATTTTGTAATCTCTTCACTTTGGACTTTGAATGTCAAAGGAATTAATTGACGTCGAGCAACGAGTTCGAGAGCTTCGGTATTTTCAAGTCCCTTACGCAGCTCATTGCGCGGTCCGCCAGGTGAGTAAGAAATATCTTGATCGACCGTATCTACAGTCATTCGCTCGAGTGGCAGACCAACTTTCTGGGCAATTGCCAAAATCTGGGCCTTAAGCACACTTGTTCGCCATCCACGAATTGCATATCGCTTCATGGTGTTTCCCTGTAACTCATGCATTGAGGAGGCATCACCTTCTTGCGCCTGAGCAATGCGAAGCGAGAACGGGAACTCATCCTGGTTAAGTTCTGAAATATAAGACTTAAACCACTTGTCATTCATCGACCATGGGCGGTTGAGTGAATACCCGATGATTTCCAACCAATCCTTAACCTGTGGGTAGAGCGAAGCAAGTCGGACTTCTTCTCGACGAACTTTATCTACACCTTGTGCGACATCACGAAGCTGATGATTGAGGGTCTTGACCTTCCAATCGAATCGACGCCAATCGCGATAGTACAAAATCAATGCCGTCAACAAAGTGCCGGAGAAGATTCCAACTAGCCACTGAACAACCTGAGCTGTGGTTACGGCAATCTTTGCAACCCAACCATACGGAACATAATTAATGACGAGCCACCAAACAAGTCCACCAACACCCACGAACGCGAGTCCGGCAACGATCGTTGAATGGAAACGTTTGCGCAGACGAACAAGTTCGCCAGGCTTTGGTAATTCAACGGCCGAAACCGTTGCCTCGTATTCATTTTGCTTATCCAAGATGCGATTTAGTTGCTCGTTCATCGTCGAGAGCATCTTCCACAAGAATGTCCGGCGATGCTGATCAACCCAAGCTGCAAACTTCTGTGCTGACTCTTCCTTAAGTGCAATCTCTTCGAAAAGAATTTGTGCATCACGCTCTAATCCCACGCGAGCTTCTTGAAGTTCGCGCGCTTTAGCCTCAGCATCTACACGTGCAATTTCTGCCAACTCTTCAGCTGTTGGGCCAGTTGGCACGACAGGTTCGGCAGCAACTGGCGACTCGACAGGTGCACCATCTGGCATTTCAAATGATGGGCTTGCAGTAAGAGTATTGATAGCAGGTGAATCTGCTTCAGGAGTTGGAGTTGTCACATCCGTTGTTGGATTCTCTGAACCATCCTCGGGTGGATTCGATGGTGGGGTTGGACCGTTGTTAATTACCATCAGTTAAACCCCCTGATTCGATTCTTTGCCTGAGGTGCAGGGGCATCGCCAAGTAGTTCTCTTAATTGAGAATCAATATCGACGAGTTGCTGAACTTTTAGATCGAGTTCGGCTCTACGAGACGCTATGTGATCGTTATGAATTTCAACAAGTGCTTCAGCCTGATCAATATTCTTCCATGTAATCTCAGTGATATCACTCAGCTCTGCCAACGGCCCAGGAACAGGATGTACTTCCTTGGGATCCTGAATTAAGTCTCCGACCTTTGAAAAGATTGGGAATCGACCATTAAAGTTTTCAACGCCATACTTTGAGAGATCCCCGCCTTCGAGAAAACCATAGATGAGTTGACGAATATCGGACCACAATCCTGGACGAGATGCTGTGTTGGTGCGCCGGAATGGGGTCACGAGGGCCTTCTGTGCCTCTTGAATATTTCCATTGATACTTGCCATGGCATCGAAGAGAGCTTTATCGCGAATATCTGCCGCATCATCCTGATCAACACCGATTACCAAACCACCGTCGGGACCTGCAAGAGAGTCCGTTAACTTCTTACCAATCCGACGACGTGCCCAGATCCAGCACCACTTCGGCATTGAAATAATCTTCTTACCCGAAAAGATTATGAAGTCCTTGATTCCTTGCCACTCAGTCCACTTCACCCACTTCAATTCTTCAGCAGGGATGGGCTCTTCAAATGAGAGCAGTCCGTTTTCGCGCTGAAAAACGATTTTCACCATTTCATCAACCCATGCCTCGGCATCAGTAGCCGGTATAAAAACGGTATCTGGAATTTCAGCGACAAGTCCTTTTTGATGTAGATCAATAGTTGGATCGGCCAAATCGCTCAGTACAGATGCTGCAACACGACGAGATAAACCATCAGTAAGAACTGAGTTCACAAACACTCGAGATAGTTGATACGAATGAGCGCCAGATTCAGGTTTTGCTAACTCATCGAATGGGCTACGAGATATTCCATTCCAAAGCCCACCGGTTGCTGCAATGTGCATCGAGATGAATTTTGGATATCGCGCATCTTCCTTAACGAAACGATCAGCAGATAGAGGGGTCTTGCGGTCTTCGGGCGAAGCGATGACGTGGTGATCCCAATGACCCTTGAAGACCTGCGAATAATCCGTGGACTGAAGATCTGTTGGATGTACCACCAAATTGATTCGACGTAAGTTGGTCTTTTTTCCTGGTTCATCCTTACTGGTTGCAAGCGGTAATGAGAGTCTGATGTAATCGCTAAGAAGGTTGAACTTCTCATACTCAGTCTCGTCAGGATCGAATGTATTGGAAAGCACTCGGACTGCAAGCAGTCTGACTGTCTTGAAGCGGTTCCTGGCCATCTCTTCAAATGGATCTACTTCAATTCCAATTAGTTCACGATTGTGATCGAGTCCCCATACAGTTCCTCTAATTGTGGGAGGGCCGAACTCTTCTTTCTTGATGTTTTCAGCCGTCATCCAGACAAAGTTGCCCAATAAGCCATCGCCAATCCACTGCTTCAGCTGCTCATGGACCTTTGGATAGCGAACTTCACTCGGCAGCAAAACGATGCTGATCGAATTGTTCTCCCACGTATGTGACATTTTTAGTCGTCGTCCTCTTCTGAGGTTGTATCTAGCGCCAAGATATCCTTCTGCAATGAATGCAGAGCGCGCATCAGCGCCTCACGAATTTCCCAAGTGAGATCACGTGGGATGGCATTCTCATTCTCTGAAGCGAGACTTTGCTTAGCAAAGCGAACCTCATACTTAGAAATGAAATCAGCAATATAGGCAGCAATAGTCGCTTTGCGCGCCTCTGCACTATCACTGACTGATCCTGCACGCTTGGAATCCGGTGTTGGAGCATCCTTAAGAGCTCCAGTAAGGATCCACTTCTTCATTGGTGAACTTGGTGAATCGATACGTGCCAAGTCCTGGAGTCGAGAATACGCCGCTAGCGGATCGAGTGATTGGGAAGCGTTGCACGCGACGATACCCAGAGTGATTGAGTAAAGAAGAGCGCCAGGAAAATCTGTCGCCTTGATTACATCTGGTGATAGAAGTGGATGTGGGAAATCAAACCACTTTGAGCCCTCGCCCGACCAAACAGAAAGCTTTGGGCCCCTATCAGTGAGAACTTCATCGCTGAGATTCTTATCTGTCTGGAATTGCTTCAGCGCCTTAGCAACGAAGAATCCTTTGAGTATGTCCTGCTTTGGCTTCTCTGAAGCAGGAATTGATTCGTATAGATAACGGGGGCGGCGATCTTGCAACAAGCTCTGACGAGTTGCAGGTCGAGAGCTATGTTCATTCCAATATTTGGATATCGGCTGAATGATCGAATCGAGCACCATTGGTTGAACACCTTGGTGAACGCTAAAGAAGTCAATGCTCTGTGCCGGTGATTGTGCATCAAATGTCTTTCCACCAACCGCATCCTTAAGTCCCTTTTGGACCAATATCTGTTCAACCTTCTGATAAATCGCGTGCGTTTGATCGAGAGGGAATGTCGAGACTACAACGCTAGCTGTTGGCTTAGAGTCGTGAATCTTTGAAAGCAATCCTTGGTTGATTGTGATGAGAGGGGCACCATCATCAATGGCTTCTCCAAGTTTTGCCAAGAACTTATTATGGCGATCCTGAAGAATTGATCTGTCTGGAGCCTTTGTTAGGTAGGTCGCCAAGTTCTCGTTAATGTAATTAACAAACGGCGTTCCCATTCGTTTCATCCACTTGTATGCGCGATCAAGGTATTCATAAGGATTGAGCGAGATATCGAATCGTGCAGCTTGGGCTGTCTGCTGGCTATCTTCGCGAGCTTCGCGGAGCGTTGGAACCCAATCACGCGAAGTTGAAATCAAAGTCCAATAATTGCGACGATCGAGATCTTCGATAGCAAGCCCACCCATGATGACTTCGTCAATCACCACTCGCATTGCGTTGGCACGCTTTTCAGAGGTTACAGAGTTATTTACTAACTCAGCAAATTCGTCTGGATATTCCTTAGTCTCAATGAGCAATTTCTCATTCTTGGATGGAGAGAATCGCTTAGGCACTGAAACTGAATCCTCTGTTGACCAGGCAGCAAACTCCTCCTTATTAGTGAGGAGCCCCTTATGGACGGCAAGTAAGTCATCGCGAAGAGGCTCGATGAAGTTCTCACTCATGTCAGCAAGAAGTGTTGCAACGGTCTGCTTGAGTGCTGCCTCAGCACGATAGCTAAATGAATCAACTACGCGCTCGAGAGCTGCATCAACTGCAGGGTGATCGGCACGAATTTCGTTCTGATTCTTATCCGGCACCTGGCCAAGTTCACCGCGGATATATGAAGAGAGGTCAGAAGCGTACTTGAGTGAAACTTCAGCCTCTGCACGAAGTTCTTCAGCGACGCCAATGAGCTTGTCCCCGAGGCGACGCAAGATTTCAACAGTTACTTTGATGCCCTGTTGTGATGCGTAACGCGATGAAGTGGCAAGGACTTCTACCTTCTTCTGCTTAACCCAAGGACGCATCTTCTCGTTACGAGCAAGCGATTCAAGGCCGAGATACGACTCAATGCGAACATTGAATCCGTTGCGAAGATTGTCATCCCACTCAATCAGTGATTGTGCATTCGTCTTCGCACTTAGACCTTGAGAAGCAAGGCCAAGAACTTCATTTTTAAACTCTGAGAAAAGACTGTCGCGAGTTGGTCGAATCGCATCAATGACATCGTTGTGCTCTTCAGTCTCTTCGTTAAGCCCAACTTCATCTATAAAATCAAAGAGATTCTTTTCAGCGTAGAAGGTAATCCACTCATCTTCAGTCTTAATTGCAAAACGTGGATCATCAAGTGTGTGTGCAAATAGCATGCGGTCTATTGCAGATCGAGCAAGACGCTCAGCCGAGTAAGCAACAAAACGTTCCTTTCCTAGACCAACACGTCCGAATCCAAGTGCCATAAATGGTGTTGCATCACTGTTCGGTTCCTTCAATCGAGAGCGATCAGGAAGGTTTGATTCTAGAATTGAGTTCGAATAGTTTCCACGTGAGAAAGCTGTGATGCGATCATTCACCTCTTGATCGGTAATCCAAGTTGTAAGCGATGAAGCAACTGCAAGGTAAACATCTTCCTGCGTCTCAAATCCACCCTTACCGACCATGAAGTTGTATTTAGCGCCAGTCTTGTAATTTGGATCTCCATAAGGGATTGCAGCACCCATGCGATCAGTCATTCGGATTGTTCCAGCAGCTGGCTTAGACCAGATACCGCTCATAACCTCAGCCATTGCGAAAAGTGCATTACCGGCAAGAAGCTCTGGATCCACCTCGGTAAATACATCTGGTGCATAGAGCATGTTGAAGATTTCGTGGATCCAGTTTTGTGAAGGTTCAAGTCCCTTAATCATCTCTGAGATTTCTAGGAATTGTCCTGCACCGGAGCCACCAGCAATTGAAGAGATAACAATGATCGTTGGTGATGGTTGGATTTGATCATCTACCCCGAGCTTGCGTGCCAGGTTACGAAGCTCAGCATCAGCTGCTCCAGAATTCATTTTGTTAATTTTTTCGCGCAAGGCAGCCTTCACCTGATCGTGAGCAGAAAGAACAAGCACGCGACCAACGCCACGGAACTGTCCTGCACCTGCGGTGATATCAACATCGACTGTCTGATCACTTGGCACAAACTCCTTAAAGTCCTCTTTATCTTGGCCATCAACAAATGTCATCATGCGCTGATACGCATCTGTGTACTTTTGTCCCGCCTTTGATAGGCCCATGTAGTCAGTGGCTGGCAACATCGGTGCTGGAAAACCTGTTCCATCTTGAATCACTGGGCTATCAATGTGAAGAAGTTGCCATGCTTGAGGCAGGCCTGTATCCCAACCGGCCTGGGTCAGTCTGAGTTCAAGGTTGTTCTTAAGGGCACGGAGAGTCTTTCCTCCGGAACCACCGACACCTACGAGCAGGAACTTGGATAGCATTTTTTTAGCCTTTCGATTGTTTTCTTAGTTAATTCTCAAACTCTTTTTGGCGGTTGCGAAGAACCCGGACGTGGAGGCGGCGCAGTTGGAGTTGTTGCTCCACTTGGACGACTCGATGTACTTGGTGCAGATGGTGCTGTAGGCGAACTAGATGACGCAGAACTTCCAGGGCGAATTGGTGAACTACTTCCAGAACCTGGTCGAATTGGCGCTGGTCCGCTTGAACCAGGCCGCGGTGGAGTTCCACCAGGACGTCCTGGACCAGGTGGAGGTGTAGATGGTGGTGGTGTTGATCCTCCGCCATTTCCACCCTTCTTGCGCTTACCTTCTTTTTCAGGCTTAACGCTTTCATTCTTTACAACTTCTGCAAGTCGAGTGACTTCGCGCCACATGCCTGCCTTTGTTGTTACTCCATTGAAAACATCTCTGAACTGATTTGGATTTGCAAGGTTATTTCTTTTGAAAATTACCAAAGTGCCCGGAATGGGTGTGGATTTTTCAAACTTAAGAAGATCTGCATCAGTGACCTGCAACGCCCAAATCTTGCCCATATCTCCAGGGATCGGTGCAAGCTTTCCGGACGAGAAGCGGTGCTTTAATTGTGGAGCCGCATGTGCCAAAGTGATAACGCGTGTGCCTTCGGACGCCTTAACCTCAAACCAAGGCGCTGGTAGTACGAGCTTCGAAATCTTTGTCCTAAACGTTCCAACGGAATCATCAAATGATCGAACATCAGGTTGCTCTGGACGAATTTTAAAATCTGCACCATCTATCGCAATTGCGTTACCGTCACGTCCCGAATAACGATCAGCTGGAGTCAACATGACTGGATATGCTGCTCGTTGAACTTGTCGACCGAAAGCAATCTTAGTTGTAAGCCAAGACATGAGATAAATCAATCCGAGCGGAAATAAGATTCCCAGAATAGTGAGAAGGAGCGTCCACTTCCAGGCATCATCTTGCCCAGGAACCATGCTGGTAAATTCAATTGGTGCGGCTAAAGTAAAACTCTTTCCAGGTTCAGCATCTGAGTAATAGACCACGGGAATTTCAAGAACAACATCTGATGACGCAGTTACGTCATTTGTCACTTGAATGGAAATTTTGCCCTGGTTCTCTCCATCACGTATAAAGATACAACCATTGACATCGACGCCGGATGTCTTCAAACCATAGGATGCTGCTCGATCAACGGAATCACTGATTACCTTGACCTGAGTGTTGGGTGCAATACAAACTTTTCCATCCGTGCCAACTGGAGCATTGAATACTGCCTCACCGGATGCGGGCTCAGTTGAGTTTCGAAGGTCACTTAAGCGAATTGGGTTTGACTTCAGTGACGGATAATTCTCAGGGAGTCGCACTTCTAGTTTCTGCGAAACTGAGATGGGTGCGAGCTCAAATCCATCCTTGGTGGTCAGATAGAGCGTCACACGAATTTCAAGTTCTGATTTACCTGCTGTAGGTGTGAAATTCTCCAGCGTGAAAGAAGAAGGTGCACTCTGTGAGGCTTCCACTGGGGCACTTGATGAACCGTCGCCGGCAATCTGCTGAACCGTTATCGGGTGATTTGAAGCATAAACATCAAGGTTTGCAGGCTGTCCAGTGCGCTGCAGGATGACTTTTCCTGAGAGCGATCCGGGGCGACCCGCAATCAAGTCGTTTCCTGAATCAATAACAATGTCTAAACCTGCGCAGAGATAGAGAACTGAGTCATCATCGCCTGCAAATTTCCAGGATCCTACACCGGATTGCGTGGTACCGACTTTTATCTGCGTTGCACCGGCCGTTTGAAACACGCTAATTTCTTTTGAGTTAGGCAACAAGGACTTACCAGTGGGGTCCGTTAATCTCCATGTAGGTGACTTTGAAACAATTTGAAAACCGCTGATTCCATTTTCAATTTTAAATGCAGAAAGTCTTCCGCGGAGTGATGGAGATTCAGTACACCCTTCAATCTGGGGTGGAAGTTTCAGAAATTCAAAAGCTAAATCCTTGGGATCCTGGGCAACAAAGAGTGCTCCTTGACGGTAATTCTTTGGAACTGGGTAGGCTCCACAAGATTTAGCCGAATTGTCAAAAAGACGACCGGTTCCTTCGACCATCGGTTGCATATATGCCATACGGGTTAAATTGTAATTTTTTTCATCAGCCGGAAGCGATTCCAGATACTCATCGTTCTTCAGAAGAATGCCAAGTACGGTCACGTTATTCTTGCGTAGAACATCAAATCGATTTGAGCAAAGCTGCTCAATTGCATCCACCGTGCTAGCTTCAGTTTCCAATAGGATTCCGCCATCGGTGAGCCAAATCAATGTGCTACAGCCATTTGTGCGTTCTTGCTGAGCCTTGAGTTCCTCGATCGCACCATTTATACCAATGAGCCAGTTGGTACCTTTACCCTCATTTCTTACGCGAACTTCCTCCTCTAATCGTCTGGCCTCTGGAACAACTCCCCCGCGATTTAGAGTTGTCCACGATTTCCATACGCCATACTCCTTGGCAAAGAAGGCCACCGAGTAATTAACTGTTACGTCTGTTCTAAATGATGCTAACTGGATAAGGCTTGAACTGAGAATATCGGCACGTTTGTTCTCACTGTCAGTGCCTTGAAGACTGCCTGACTCGTCGATCAGATAGAAAACATCGAGGACTTTCTCTTTTCCTTGTGACTGCAAACAGCGACCAAGATCTGCAAATGCTCGTTGCCCGTTTTCTGAAAGTGCAGATGTGCCCCTCGCGCCCTGGCCATCGTGTGATGTGGCACCCACAGTTGAGACCCCGGAAAACATCAAAAACGTCGAGAAGGCTACGACAAAAAGTTTACGTATTACCGAGAAAGTCATGATGCTAACTTTTCTGCTATGTCTTTGGCCATTGAGTTGATGTGTGGCAAAGCTATAACGAAAGATAGACCGGTCAAGATTCGCAAAATGAGTGAGAATTTTGTGTTCTTTTCAAACCAGGCGTCTGCACCAGTTTTCTTTCGCTGATCAATTGCATCCCACCCCATGGAAAGTGCGACAACTAGTGGAGTTAGGACATATCCGATCAAATGCATCAAAAATGCGTGCGCTTGATTACGCGTGAGAAAAGTGATGACGATGCTGATAACGATTGCAATTGATGCAACAAGCAACGGAATGAAGGAAGCCTTAGAGGAGTTCTTAGCCATACAGAGCGTAACTCCCCCCCATAGATTCATGCTTCACCCACCTGAGTGAATACTTAGAAGACGCTTAGTCTCCTAGAAATCGGACAAATACGCTAGACCTTTCGTTGAACTCGAGGTGAACTCACCCCTTCTGACCGGTCAATTACTCGATCAAGTAAGGGTTGAGATAGACCGCGGCAACATTTGTTGTCACCTGGTTACCCACTGATCCAGAAACTTCAGCGACTAGATACGACCCAGCGTTCTGCTGCAACAAGGACCAGGTGAGATAGATCGAGGGTCCTGTGCCAACAAGGCGACCCACGCGATTCATCGGAGCATTAGGCATCGTTGTGACATACCAACGAACGCTCTCGGCCTCGATGCTACTTCCCCACCACCAGCCATCAGCTGTGAGCATCTGGCCATGATAGAGACGGTTGTTTGGATAGAGACCGTTGATAAAGAGCTGCCCGTTCATTACCGGTGCATCGACTTTCACAACGCTCTTTGTAATCTTGACTGACTTGGCAGCAGCCTTCACATCGATAACTGCCTTAGCAATATCTTTTGCGTAGTAAGAGACTCGCGCAAAGACAGTTGGCGCAGCAACTCTGCAATCTTTTGCAAACCAGCTAGTGATGCCGATCAACTTTGTTACACCGTTGACTGTGGCAACAAGTGGTGCACCAGCATCTCCGACGCACCCGCCTGCATAGACCTTCTCAACTGGAATACCGCGACCGGCAGCCATCATCAAAGTCTTATTGAAATACTTGCCATAGAAACGGCCAGCAACTGAATCCTGTGGAGTTAACGTTGCACTGCGTAGAAGATCTGCAGACTGCTTGTTCTGATCGATTCCCCAGCCATACATCATGTATGGGCGGGTACGTGCAATCGCACTTGCATCTTCTTCGCTAGCAATTCCGGGAATTATTGAGCCGGTATAGGTACCAGCTAAATGCATGACAGCGATATCGCTGATTGGAGATTTGGAAGTAAAGCGTGGCAGCGCCATCCAATTGGTAGCAGCTACAAATTCAGTCTCATCTTCCAGGGTATTTGCCCCCACTTTAGCGAAGTAGAAGACCTTCTCTGTAAGGCAGTTAGCTGCAGTAACGACTACGCGAGGATCAACGAGAGTTCCAGTACAGATGTACTTCTTATCTCCATCGATCGTAGGAGAAGACCAGATCGATACGACATAGGGAGCCGTTGCGACAGGATCTGTCACTAGATCTCCGTAAGTGATTGCCGATGCCTGGTTTGGAACTGCAACAACCATACCTACAACCATTGCAATAAGTGCGAGTGCTTTTCTCATTTTCTTCTCCTTAAAAGCGTTTCGTTTTTTCGCTTTACATGGAGTAAGACGGATGGGCTTTGGATTTAGTTCCATCGAAAAACCCTAGGGAACTTTTCTGACACCGGTTGCGTCAAAGCCTATGTAAGCCACTCAATACGAAATTTCAGAAGGTGAAATTCGAATACATAGAAGGAGAATGGCCGTGAAAGCAAAGAACAGAACAATCTCACGAGCAGCAACTGCTCTCACCCTTATTGTTGGCTTGGTTGCATCAATTGCACCTGCCAACGCGTTAGGTACTCCAAAGACTCAAGCTGCAGTCAGCTGGGCTTGGCAAGATGGCGCAGATCGCGCGCATCGCGACTTTGCTGAAGAGGATTACGACATGATCACCGATATGCCTATGGTGCGCGTGCAAGTCACTCCTCCATCTGTGAGCCGTCGCGTCATCCTCGATGAATTCGATGAGCTCAGCGGCGAGTGGGTTTTGTCTTACTCAGGACGCACTGACTCCGCTGGCGTCGCACTATTGGCGGTCAACCCGTTGTGCATGGGGGATTTCGGAACCGCACCAGTCTGGTGTGATCACGATGTCACCTACCGCATCCGCGTTTTACGCTCAGGAACACAGAAGAACATGACTTCTCGCACCTTTACCGTCAGCTATCTCTCTGCAGGCGAAGGTACTTTCTAGAAATAGGAATTAAACTCCCAACATGTGCCACAACCGGCACGTGTTGGGAGTTTTTCCATGTCGGCAGATGTGCGCAGCGATGAAGAGCTGATGCACGCCTATTTGGCCGGTGAGAAGAACGCCATTGCAATTTTGCTTGAGCGCCGTCGTGACTGGATGTGGAGCGTTGCCAGAAAGACTGTGCGCGATGTTGCAATCGCAGAAGATGCGGTGCAAGAAGCGATGACGGCGGTCTTTCGCAAAGCTCATACATTCCGCAGCGAATCTAAAGTGACGACCTGGATGTACATGATTGTGCAGAACGCTTGTATTGATCTCTTGCGTAAAGAATCGGTCCGCCCTCAGCTCACCGATAGTGATAGCGAGGGAATTCACGAAACCACATCCTTTGCCGACCAGAGCGATACCAAAGTCATCATTACCCAAGCGCTTGCGACTCTGCCCGACGATCAACGTCTTGCCTTGACCATGACAATCATCGAGGGGTACTCCATAGATGAGGCAGCTGCCATCGCCGGGGTCGCCCCAGGCACGATCAAATCGCGCTGTTCTCGGGGCAAGGAAGCCCTCGCTGCGTATCTGAGCGAGCGCGAAGTTGGGAACCAAAGTCCCATCCAATCCGTCAAAGAAGAGAAAGGTGGCCAGTAATGGATCCAAGAGACGAACGCGAGATTGAGCAAGCGTTGGCATCTCTGGCAAGTGATAAACAGCCAGAAACAATGCCAGCCGATGTTGCATCCCGCTTTGATGCCCACCTGAAATCCTTAATGGCAGAAGATGCCACCGTCATTCGCAGCAATCGTTTTGGAAAAACGTTCGCAGAGCGCATTACCAAGAACACATCGTGGTTAGCGGCTGCATCAATTTTGACAGTCATGGCATTTGTTGGATTCAACGGTCTTACCAATGATGGAACAACTGTCATCCCACCAATCAACAGTGAAGAACCAGCGGCTCCAAACACAATTGAGCCAACAGATTCCACCGATCCAGCTTCCCCTGGATCAGGTGTCACAGATGAACCAACATCAGAGCCTGAGATTCCATCAACACCTGCGCCACAAAATGGCGGTGCGATCTATGGCAATGGCGAAGATGTCGGCAGTGATCTCTCCCAAGCAGTTCGCACCACAAATTCAGGGGCGAATTACGGCGGCTATATCGGCCCTATCGGTGAAAAAATCCTCCCTCTTGAGCTTCCAGGAAGTCTGACCAGTCTCTCTGGGACCAACCAAGCGTGCATAAAATCTCTAGGCATCTCCGGTATCACCATTGGAGTTGATTCAGGTACCTACAAGGGAAGTAAAATTACGGCCTACTGGATTGCAACAGGTACCTACGAACGTGGAGCAGTTCTCGTATCGCCTGGATGTAAAAAGATCACTTTCGTAAAGGAGTAACGATGTCGATACGTCGTCGCGGCCTTGCCGCCTCCTTGGCGACTTCACTCATCGTCGGTCTTCTCATTGCACCATTTGCAACCACTCAAGCTAAAGCGGTCGTATTTGGTGAAGAAGTTCCGGAAGCAAGCACAACTGCCCCATGGGTTGCATCAATCTGGTACACCAAGAACATCAGCCAGAAGGCGGAATTCATCTGCACAGGATCGCTGATCAAAGCAGACATTGTTATTACGGCAGCGCACTGCACCTTCGATAAAGGTTTCTATTGGGTCAAGCTTGGTTCAGACACACTCGATAGCAACGTACCTATGCTTGAAGTTTCCGGAACCTGGAAGCATTCGAGATATAGCAAAAGAACTATCACAAATGACTTAGGGCTTCTCAAGCTGACCGAACCAGTTGTTGGCATCAAACCCGTAGCAATTCCAACGGCTGCACAGGTTGCAAAAGTTAACAAACTCAACAAGTTTAGAATTTACGGATGGGGCCAAGATCAAAACAAAGAGCCTGCAAAATTCTTACGCACCGCAAATCTAGATTTACAAGATTCTGCAGCCAGACGCGCATACGGCAGCGGATTCAAACCCGAAGTAATGCTTGCCAGCGGCCGCTACATTAAGGCCGAGAGAATTTATGCCGGTGGTTGTAATGGCGATTCAGGTGGCCCACTTATGGGCTCTGTCGATGGAAAACAAGTTCTGGTTGGTTTAACAAGTTGGGGATCTGCTCAAGGATGCGACCGTGGTAAACCTACGATCTTTACTCGCGTCTCTTACTACTTACAGAACATCTCTAGCGGAATGGTTATTGCAACAAAAAACGCGAAGGAATATAACCAGGCTGCCCCATCAAATATCGTTGCTCCATCAGTTACTGGTAGCCAACGTGTTGGTTCCACACTGAGCTGCGATAAAGGCACGTGGTCTGATAACACAACTGAAATTGATCAATACTGGACATCTCCATCTCGCATCTCTGGCGAGCGAAGCGCTTCGGTTCTGGTCACAAATGATGATGCTGGACAGACTTTTACCTGTGTTGTGATCGGTAGATCCCTCACTGCTCAGCTAACTATTGAGAAAAAGGCAGTTATTCCATCTGCGCCAGTCCTTGATACATCACAGTCGATCTCTGGCATTGGGTCAACAGCCCCAAAGACCGGCACAAACATCACATGCTCAAATGCAACGTGGCGTAACTCTGTAGAGCGCACGCTACCTCCACAGTGGTATGTCGGTGATTACACCTCACGCGATCGATTGAGTTCAAATGCAACTGCAGTTGGCGAAGGCACCACACTGATTTTGACTAAAGAAATTATTGTCAAAGCAATCAATAAATCAATTATGTGCGCATCTGGAGTCACAGGCCCAGGCGGTACGCGTTACAACATAGTTGGCGTATCCATGCCATATATCGGAACACCAACTCCATCAGTAAAGATTGAAGGTCTACTCAGCAATGAGACTCCTTCTCCTGCTCAGGTTGCTACCTGCTTAGTCGATCAACCAGAGCAGTACGAATCGATCAAATACGAGTGGACCCTACAAACTTATTCATGGTCAAACTCACCGACTGCACCAGTTGTTGGGACTACATCGACCTTTATCTTTGACTCAGTAAACATTTTGACAAGCGTCCGTAAGTATCTGCAGTGCAAGGTAACAGTGACCAACCTGGTTGCATCAGGTTCTGCGACAACGACGACTTATGTGAAAGAGCCGACTGCTCCTGAATACTTCGTAGTCGATATCAAGGGCATTACTGCGCAATCAACTCCTGAAAATCAAATTCTTACTTGCGAAGCACGCAAGCTAGTCGGAGATGAGAAAGCAACGTTTACTTGGGGCGTAGGTGCTTATTACTACTCATCTTCAATTGAGACTGTCCTTGGAACAGGATCTTCTCTGATCTTTACTGGTGACATTTACGACCGAGTAGTTGGCAAGTCGATCATCTGTAACGTCGAAATTAAGAACAGTATTGGCAGGCAAACTGCCAGTGATGGCGTTGCAATCGAAGTTCCTACTGTTCAGTTCTTTAGCAAGACCGGTCACTATTACATGTGGGTAGATGAGAAAGTTACATGGCAGCAAGCACGTGCCAACGCACTCACCAAGACATACCTTGGTCTTCAGGGATACCTTGCAACACCAAATACACAGGCTGAATTTGAGATGATACGCAAGAAGGCCGGTACCTATAACAACTTCTGGCTCGGCATTACTGATGTCGAACAAGAGGGATGTTGGAAGTATGCAGATAGCCCTGAAGCAAATATCGCTTTCTTCGCCGTCCCTGGCACACCAAACTGTGGAACTCCATCTGGTTATAGCAATTGGTATCCAGGCGAACCAAGTAATTCAAGTAGCGGTGAAAACTGGGGAATGGCACTTTCTGAAGGTCGATGGAATGACGGCCCAATCGATTCTCAAATTAATTCTTGGGGATCGCCAAGCGGATACGTTGTTGAATTTGGCGGCCCAGTAGTACCTCTTGCTGTTACTCCAGGTAGTGCCGCTGCTGCACCGAAGATGAGTGCAACTGCTTCAACCAATACTGGATTCACAACAGCATCGCAGACAGTCACAACAACATTTACAAATGATCGATTTACTAATGCCAGCTTTGCCACAGCACGTATTGCGATTAAGTTGCAAGGTCCTGCAGGATTTAGCGCAGCTAACTATCTACCAACCTTGGCTGGTAGTGGTGCAACGCGCGAAACAACTAGCCCGCTCGGTGATTACTCTTGGGCTACAAATCCAGGATCTACTGTCTCAATTAACTTTAGTTTTGTATCGTTGCCACAGGGTCGATACACAATGACAGTTGTTGCCCAAGATGCTGCAGGAGCCGTAGTCACTTCTAATGCAATGACATTTGATGTCTTTGTAAAGGTTCCAACCGTCACCGCGACAACAGCTGCCGGCAAGATTGATTCGATTTCACTCTCATGGATGGCACCATCGCAGACTGCAGGAATTACAACCTACTTGGTTGAGTACAGCAAGGATGGCAATACCTGGACTACATTCACCCGTCCTGATTCCACAGTTACTTCAACAACTGTGACAGGGCTTGATTCGGGCACTTCATACACATTCCGTGTGACCCCAAGCATCGGCACATCAGTATCTGCAGCAGCTGCCACTGTTTCAAATAGCGCAACGACTAACTTCCAGAAAGTTACCAATGCAGTTGCAACACCATCTGCATCAATCTTCTCAAATGTCGCACTGACCTGGACTGCTCCAACGATCACCACCAACCTCGATAATTATCGAATTGAAGTTTCTACAGACGGCACAACATGGACCACCTTCGAGCGCACGGCATCGACTGCAACATCTGCCACGGTGACTGGACTTACCTTCGGCACTTCATATCGATTCCGCATCACTCCAAGCTTTAGCGCGGTATTTGATGCCGTTGGCCAGGCAACAACTGCTGTTATTACAACAGGCAGCCCTACAGTTTCTAACGCCATCGCATCCAAGGTCGCATTGAGTAATACCTCACTTGCCCTTACATGGAACGCACCTGCGATGACATCAGGTCTATCTACTTACAAGGTAGATGTATCAACAGATGGCACCACCTGGACTGAATTCGTACGCGCTAACAGCACGCTGACTTCAGCAACAATCACGGGATTAACTCCAGGTACCTCTTATCGCTTCCGCGTTACTCCAGTGTTCACCGGCATCACACCAGATGCACGCTTTAGCGCTACATCAGCGGCGATGACCACCAACGTCTACGCGATTGCGTATTCACAGAACGTCTTACAAGATGCACCTACCTATTACTTCCGCATGAATGGTGTGCTTGCAAACTCTGGTTCCTCTCCGCTCACTCTGAGATCGAATCTCTTTCTGGGAGGTAGCGTTTCAATCACAGCTACGGATGGCGTTGCAGATGGTCGCCTGACTAATTTCTTCATCAACACGGGCTTTAGCTTCAACCAAACGACAGATCTATTCTCTGACTACAACTTCACAATTTCTGGTTGGGTAAGATCAACTGCAATCAGTTCAAGTGAAAACATCTTCGTGGCAGCAAACGGAGTAAGTTACTTGAGGCTTTCGTTAAACCCTGAAGGTACTATTTCGGGAGAATTCTCACGTTCTGCTTCTGATCGTCGCGCAATAGTCACAGCGGCTCCCCCAGCAAATGACTTATACAACGGTAGATATCATCACTTTGCTTGGGTTGCTAATGGTGCAACACAGAGCCTCTATATTGATGGACAACTAGTCGGCCAAGCCGCCACAGATGCAATCAATATCGGCACCAACGCCGATATTCGCTTCGCTGGGGATCTCACGTACGCTTCCAATAAGTGCGCAGGAAGCGACATCTTGTGTCCTGTGAGCTATCAAGGCTCAAGAGCAACATTTGATGAGATCGCACTCTTCAACTCAGCACTTGATGCCGCAGCAATCAACCGTCATTTCGTTGCCGGGCGTGAACTTCTTCCTTAAGAATTACTTCTTGACTCGGATCGAGTTTTCATAAACATAAACAGAAACTTTGTCGTAAAACGCTTCCTTATCCATTCCAAGGACTAATTTCACACTGTCTGCGAAGCTATTAGTTGTTGATAAAGACCCGAGTAACTTCACAAAAGTTTCGAGCCCATAACTTCCAATCACCCATTCATACATCAGGGCTCCAACGGCATAAGACTGTTCAAATGCTTCTTCGGGGTATCGAGTCTCCGTTGCCACAATCAACGACTTCGCATCCGCCACACTGCCAATAGTCTTCCAGGTTCTGGTGTACTCAGCCTGCTTCCATACCTGCCAATCCAATGCATCAGATGACCAGCCTAGATTTCTGAATGCCGTCAAATATGAAATTGTATTTGCGCCACCTTCTCGGAAATGCATTGGGAAGAATTTTTCGAATTCACTTTCAGATTGCGGTCGAACGCGCTCGGTTTTCAAGAATGAGTAATCCTGCACTACGTGAAAGAACTCGTGCTTGGCGACTTGTGGCCACTCGTAGTTAATGTAATCCAAATCTAAGTGGGAGGCAGTTGCTAAGTAAATCTTTCCGCTCCATGCCCCATCAGAATCCCAATAGCCGCCGCCGCCAGAAATAAATGGTCTTTCTCGCTTAGAATCAAACCGAGAGAAAGTATTGGGTAAATTGATGCTTAGCCAGTTGTTAGATTTGATTGCTTCTCGGTCCTTCTCAGTCACAAGATCGACATATACATCAATTTTCTTATCGAACACTGGATTCCAAAGTGAAGCTGCCTCGTCAAGTTCCCTCTTTGTATACTCAATGAGGAATTCTGGAAAAGTAGGTGATATTCGATAAATGAAATTAATCTTCGAATGTTCTCTATTCCTAGGATCCCTATTTAGAGCCTCGTATGCCTTTACTCGAATAGGGTCAATACCAATGCTCGCCCGTGAATCTGTTGAAAAATAACTGCCACTATCAGCTTTGCGCGTCAACATTCCAGAGTTGATTCCATAAATCATTGCTCCCTTGATATTGACCTGATCGCGAGGCTTCTCGGGAGTCGGCGTCGGCGTCGGCGTCGGCGTCGGCGTCGGAGTTGAATCGGGAACCTTTACTGGTTCAACTTTTACTTTGACACCTTTGTTCCAAACAAACTTCTTGCCTTGTTTGACACATGTAAACTCTCGGCCGCTATCGATCGCCTTCAGTCCAACTTTTTTGCATGGCGACCCTGTTTTGATTGCCGCGCTTGAGGTTGATGGTGTTAGGAGTGTCGAAACTATTGCAAGAATGGCTAAGGTCGCTCTCCGGTTCATCGTTTGAACTGCCTCAAGAACTCAGCACCTTCTGCACACCACGTTTGAAAGAAGCCCTTTGCGTTACGGCTCATATCTCTCATCTCATCCTTCATATCGCTCCACTGCTGATCGCTCATCCCCCGCAGCGTCGCGTCGCGACCTTCATATTCGCCGACCTTATGTTGTGCCATCGCCAAGAAGAAACGTGTTTCTGTATGCCCAGTCTCAAGGTTTGGTTCCCAGATCGCAATAGCTTCACCAAGCTTTGCACCCACACCTAATCGAGAGAGTGCGTAATTCGAATCGCAGTTAGCCATCTCTGAATGGAGCACCGCTTGATGAAAGTCGCTCACCTTCAATACGCCCTTGCGATACGGATCAATACATTTCGGCTTCGCCTTTTCGTATCCATCTACAGCAGCCTGACAATTACCAGCCAACAAATGAGACCAGGTAAATGAACCCAACGCGTTTGGATTTCCATACAACGCAGATTGCATATAGCTAGCAAGTGATTCATCTACCTTGCCTGCTGTGGCTTCGCGCTGTGCCTGAGCTTGCAGCGCAATACCCAGACGTGAGCAGTGAAAAACCTGAGGTGGAACACCTGCCGGCAACCCCCGCATCACAACTACATCGTTCTTTTGAGCCGGGCTAAGTTGCGAGCCGAACTTCTTCTCGAGTAAATCCAAAACACGATTGGAAGCACTCTTCTTGCCTCGTATATGAAAGGCATAGGCCGAGACCAAGTAATCATCTATCCCAAATTCGCTCTCAACCCGAGTGTAAAAATCTTCCTGATTTACCTCAAGAATTCGCTGCATATGCCATGAAATATCTCCATCATTAAATGGGAAATCTCGATTGACGTCGGCATAGTGATCTTGATGGTTTCCAAAGCGAGCAAAGACAGAACCATCTGGTGTTCCTTCAATGATTGCGCGCAGCTCTGCATTAATCACAGGCGCACCAGCAAGATCTCGCGCTAAATCCTCATGTAACTCAGGACCAAATGCGCCCACTGCCATCGGTGCTAAATCTCCAGTACTTGTATATCCAATCCAAGCAACGACGTGATAGTCACCAGGCAGCACATCTACTCCGGTGATGTAATCATCGCTATCGATTGCAGCAAATGCATCTGCAATAAATAGACGCCCCGAACCATCTCCGGTATCGCCGACCACAATTGTTCCAACCTGCACCGGGACCATCTTCTGTGAAGCAAAAGAGAAACCGTCATCTGTGTTAAAGCTGCTGTAGACCGAGGTATCAAAGAACGAGAAGATGCCGTCTTGCACTCTCATATCCTGCGAACGCAGAGCGCGTGAGAGGTTCCAGATCAACCAATCTGAATCCGCATTAGCCGACATCATCTTTAAGTAATTGCTTGGGCCCTTGCCACACTTCTTGCACGAGGTTGCATCATCACATTCACTGCATTGCACAGGAATCCGATTGCCAACAAATACGGCAGCCACTTCAACGTTGATCCACGAGTTTGCAAGAACGTCAGAGTTTGCGAAAATCGAGAGCGATGGCATATCCACCGCGCCATTGACAAACCAATCCGGCTGGTCGGCGGGAACCTGTGGGGCGTGCATCGAGGACATAACATCGTCGATCTTCTTTTTCTTCTTGCTGTTATCAAAAAACGCCATGGGCAATTCTTACCTGTGCCCTCCCCTAATGTCACGCGTGACCAGTCGAATTCTCACCTGACCGCAATCGCCCCGATGCTCTAGCCTTTTCACATGAATCCTCGCCCAGCGCAGCGCATTCTCTATATCCCCTTCGATCAGCTCCATCGCAACTATGGCGTACTCAAAGGCGCAGATAAAACAAGCGATGTGATTGCAATGATTGAAAGCCAAGCGATGATCGAAGGTGCCAATTGGCATCCAGAGCGCCTCTTCTTTCTCATCTCATCCGCCCGCCACTTTGTCAAAGATTTACAGACAGAAGGATTCACAGTCGAATATCGCAAGGCCGCCAACACACCAACCGGGCTGCAAGAGATTCAGAAAGAACATAACGGTGCACCAATTATCTGCGCAGAGCAATCCTCTTTTCGCCTCACCGAAAAACTCACCGCACTGAAGGCCGAGTTCATCCCCAATGATTTCTTCTTAACTCCGCGTGATCTCTTTGCCTCATGGGCGGCATCACAAAAGGCTTACCTCATGGAGAACTTCTATCGCAAACAACGTGTGCGGCTAAACATCTTGATGGAAGGTGATCAACCAGCAGGAGGTGCGTGGAATTTCGATAAAGACAATCGTCTACCGCCACCAAAGAACTACACATGGCCTGCCTATTTCGAACATTCACGCGATGAGATCGATACCGAAGTTGCTAAAGAATTAGATATGTCCCCCACAACCACTTGGGCCACTACAAGAAAAGGTGCACTCGCCCAACTGGATTACTTCATCACTCACCACTTCGCACACTTTGGCCCTTATGAAGATGCAATGGCACTCGATAGTTGGTCACTCCACCACTCGCTCTTAAGTCCCTACATGAACAACGGACTCTTGCATCCAGCAGAAGTAATCAAGGCCGCTGAGAAAGCATTTAAAACTGGCAAGGTCCCCATCGAATCCGCCGAAGCTTTTGTACGACAGATCATCGGCTGGCGTGAATACGTCAACGGTATGTATTGGTTTCTTGGCCCTGATTACCGCAACAACAACCAACTGCAAGCAACGCGAAAACTCTTGCCACTCTTTGAAGATCCAAACAAAACACAAATGAACTGCATCAAATCAACAGTTACCGATATCAACGATCGCGCCTGGGTCCACCACATTCCGCGCCTGATGCTCTTAAGTAACCTCGCACTTGTCACCGGCACCAACCCACAAGAGTTCCTCGAATGGATGCGACGCGTCTTTATCGATGCCACCGATTGGGTAATGGTCCCCAACATCATCGGTATGGGTGTGCACGCAGACGGCGGCCTCATGATGACAAAACCATATGCAGCAGGTGGCGCCTACATCTCGCGCATGAGTAATTACTGCAAGGGCTGTGCCTACAACCCCAAACTGCGCACTGGCGATACCGCATGTCCATTTACAACTCTGTACTGGGATTTCCTTGATCGACACAAAGAAACCTTCGCCAAGAACCATCGCATGTCACAACAAGTATTTGGTCTCAATCGTTTATCTGATCTGCCTGAACTCAAAGAGCGTGCTCAAGAAGTTCTCGAGGGCCTTGAAAAAGGTTTGATCTAGCGATTAGTTGCGAACTGTTCTGAAACTATCTTTGCCAGAACTGGAATAGCGCTACTGTATGAAATCCCATAAATCTTCAGGAATGCTTCTTCAAATGTGTGATTTAGTGCCATGTATGAGTACACGTCAGTTATGGATTCATGTCCTTTGAGAGCAACCAAAACTTCGATTGTTCGCAAACTCACTTCATACTTCATGCCGTACGGAAAATTCTCCCAATTAGTTGAATAGTGAGTAAGGGAGAGAAAATTGGTCATGATCTCCTCGGTGACAGGAACACATCCTTGTGAAGCAGAACCACATGCAGGGTATGCCAGCTTGCTATCAACTGCCCTAAATCGCATGTACTTATCAAAGGATGCATGATTCATCGCTGAATTTTCAACAAAAACAGCTGTAGCCTCGTGAAACCATGTTGGTGGCGTGTAAATCTGTTGGAACCAATTCTTATCTATTAATTTCCTCTGAACCGCGTGGAAATATTCGTGAGCAACCGTCAATCCTTCATTACTCCTCGCATAATTTGAGTAGCCCGGATCAAGGCTTTTCGACACTTCACTTTCGACAACACCCAGAAGAATTACTCCATCCCCTGCGGTGTTGGTAAAGCCCATCGCACTCCAACAAATCTTTCTCGATGCCTGGCACATATTAATCACGTGCTCTTGATGATTACGCTTAAACGAGTCAGGCTCACCCGCAATCAATTTCCTATATAGATCATCCGCCCACATCTGGTCGGTGTAGTTAAAGGCAATCAACGAGACTGTGCTTGGTTGTTTAACGTTCGGAAATCCCTTGGACACCAAAGACATTGCACCTTGAAAATCTTTATATGGAAGTTCGGTATTTGGGCCTACTGAAACATTTACCTTTCCGAGGGACGAGCTCGAAGTTGCGACAGTTTTAGACATTGAAAGCCAAGCTTTGTAGGCAGTACCTTCGCGATTTTCTAAAAGGTCCTGCCAACTCGTTGGAAGTTTGGTTGGAATTGGATATGTTTCAAATTCGATAGGGAATTTTCCATCAATCACGCCTGATCGAAGCATCTGAATAAAAGATAACTGAGGGCGCTGAGGTGTCGGAGTTGGCGTAGGTGACGGACTCGCTGAAGGCGACGGAGTTGGAGTCGCACTCGGAGAAGGATTTGCCACCGGTGCTGCTTTAACAACAACGCCCTTGTTCCACACAAACTTCTTTCCCTGCTTAATGCAGGTGTACTTGCGACCGCTATCGGTAGTTTGAAGTCCAGCCTTCTTGCAGGTAGCTCCGGCTTTAACTGCGCCAGAACTTGAAGGCATCACCAGCACGCCAACAATAAGCGCTGTAACAACCACACCAACTACCGTCCTGAACTTCATTGCCCAAACGTATCTTTGGCCAGCGACATAGAAAAGTGATTTCCCACATTTAACCAGTCACTTATGCACAACTAACCCTTACGCCAACTTCTCCACGAACTACTTAAAGCCTCAGTGCGTGGGAATGTCTGTGATCATGACAAAAATGAGAAAGAGGCTCTAGGTGACTAAATCCCAGAGCCTCTGACGAAGCGTGTGACTGGTGGGATTCGAACCCACAACCATCACCTCAGTCAAAAGCGAGCTCTATCCGTTGAGCTACAGCCACACGCGTGCGCAACCTAAGGTCCCTTCACAAAGAGCCGCTCCTCGAACGAAACGGTTGTGGATAAAAAACAATTATCGGCAATGCATCCAAACTCGGTGCTATTCTTTTAGTCCTTAGTCATTGGCGTGCAAGAAAGATTGAGCTACAAAAAAAGACCTGCAGGTAAGACTGCAGGTCTTTTTTCTTTCCCTTTCCATAAACACCGCCCCTCACCAAGTAAGATCACTGCATGACCTTCCGCACCCTCACCGCAGCAAGTGGCATCGCAATAGTGCTGATCTATGTCATCGGTTCAGGTCTCTGGGTCAACACTGGTGATAGTTGGTATGCCAACATCAATAAACCTTCATGGCAACCACCAGGATTTATCTTCGGAATCATCTGGCCCTATAACTTCATCGTCCTTGGAATTGCTGCCACCATCATCGGCCAACGCGCATCCAAACCCGCAGCCTTTACCTACATCGCCTTCTTCGCACTCTCAGTCGCTGCCGCACTCACCTGGGCCTGGCTCTTCTACCGCCCCCACAATCTCACCGGCGCAGCACTCGCCCTGACCGCAACCGCCCTCCTCACCATTCCCATGACCTACATCCTCTTCACCATCTCAATACCAATGGCGATAGCAGTCATGCCATATCAAGTGTGGGTTGCAATCGCTGCAACGTTGAATTGGAGTATCAGAAGTCTGAATTAGGTTCCCTTATCTCACTCAGAGACTTAAACTCAACGAATGTACACAAGCTATGAAGAACGTCTCGCCCTGATCCAGGCGCTACAGGAGGGATCAAAATCCTTCTTCACGAAGATCCCCTCAACCGTTCATCTAAACGGAGACGGCTGGGAACTCACATCAATTGGTTCTCAATTTGCAATGTTCAACGGCGTAGTTATTCATAGCAGCCGAAAAGGTTTAGTCGATGAAGTAATCACTGCAATCAAGGCAGAAAACATCCCAGCAGATATCCGTCTCATTGGACCAGGCATTTCTCAGATGGCCGCACTCGTCGAACACGGCTACAAAAACCTTGGCGGAACACCATTCATGGTCTGGCAGGCAGATGAGAGCGTTGATTCCTTCCAATTGCGCAGCGACCTATCTGTACGCCGCCTCAACGAAGACGACCTCGACACCATGTGTGCCATCTATAACGAAATCTATAAAATGTCTGATGAGATGATCAGCGACTTCAAACAAATGCTTCTAACCGGCCCCAACGATTTCACCTACGGACTATTCAAAGAGAACGAAATGGTCTCGCTCGTCACCGCCATGATCTTTAAGGATACTGTCGGAATATGGAGCATGGGCACTCCCACCACGCACCAGAAGAATGGCTACGGCCAAGAACTTCTCCAATACGTCATGCAGACCCATAAAAACATGGGCAGTAAAACCTTCATGCTCTATGCAACTGTTGCGGGAAAGTTCCTCTACGACAAATGCGGATGGATAACCTTTGATTACTTGCCGTATCTATCTGTGGTTAAAGCGGATTCTTAACTTTATAATTACTCCATGATCGGGCAGATTGACCACTTCCTCAACGCGATCATCTCCACAATCCATGATGACACCGCAGCCATCAGGCGTCACAAGATCGGAAATGGAATTTTAGAAATGGATGATGAGGGCGTTTATTGAGTTTCTAAAAACGAGTCTCGTTGATTTTCATTTTTTCTCGCATAACTTCTGCAAGATCAACATCTAAAACATCAGCTAGTCTAAATAGATAGAGCGCCACGTCTGCAATCTCCATTTTTATGTCTTTCAGCTTCTCAGCAGACAACCGCTCTTTCATGGATTCTTCTGGGGTTAACCATTGAAATTCAGAGACGAGTTCACCAGCCTCACCTGACACCGCCATAGACAAATTCTTTGGAGTATGGAAAATTTCCCAATCCCGAGCATCAGCAAAAGCGCGAATTTCCGATTTCAATGCATCGATTTCACTCATTTGAACACCAATCTACTCATACGATCTTGGAAATACTGAGAAACCTCTGGATCAGTGCAGTAAATATAGCAACCCTTCATTCCACGGGTCATTAGAGTTCTGTATGTATTTCTAATTATTTTGTTAGCTTTAGCAGTCGCACCAACTGGATCGACTTCCATTTCCTTCTTATAGCCATGAAGGGAGACATCCGTACGGGCCCGGCCTTTAGGATCTGAAACTAGTTCACCATCCTTGATCTTGAAGTCTGGGCCCACAATGACTCCGACGTAATCGAGTTCGAGGCCTTGAGAAGTGTGAATGCAGCCAATATCTTCTATTGAATTCGGGTCGATAATCCAGGCGCTCCCACGAGACTCCAAATTCCACTTGGCTGAGAAACCAAATTCAGGGAAAGTAATATCATCCATTTTAGAATCGTTTTTACTCACCCAATTCCAGCAATAACCCGCCAGCATTCTTGATTTGTTGTTCACCTGATTTTTAGCCCTAATTTCCTCGTAGAGCTTGGTTGGATCGTCAAAAATTCTGAAGTCATAGCTTGACTCAGCATATGACGTCTCCTCGTCTTCAATGACGCCTAACGCCTCATCAATCCACGTCATGTACCCGTCAGATCCATTGCATCGGAACTGGGATTTCAATTCTAAATACTGCACCTCGGCATTCATGGACTTTGCAAATTTCTCTATCTCTGAAACTTCGCCAATATCCTTCCAGGTGACCTTCTGAGCCTCATCAATGAAAAATACTGAAGTTTTTGCAGCGTAAATCACTTCGCGAATCTGATTATCGCCACCCTTCGAATACTGAGTTCTTAACTTCAGCCGATGAGCTTCATCCACGATAAGGACGTCAAAGTCACTCTCTTCGATCCCAGTAAAACTACCCGACCCACTGAATAGTTCCTTGATCTCTCCGCCTTTGAAGGCACCCTTTAGATTGACCTCAAACACAGCGCGAGGTGCAGCATTGGGAGTTACATATCGTGCGATTAGCCGTTGACCCATTAATCGCGAAAGTGCATTTATTGCCACAACCGATTTACCGGTTCCTGGCCCACCTCTAACGATTATCACTTGCTTCTTTCCGGTGAGTCCATCATTTGCTGCCTTCACAATTGTTTCAAGGACTGTTTTTTGGTCATCAATCAATACAAAGGCTTCTTTCCCCTGAAGCATTCTCGATACGGCTTCAGCTAGCTGTAGTGATGGTCTAGTCGGAGCTGCATCAATCCTTCGCAATAACTCGACGCCACCGCCAGTCTTTATCTGGCTCGCTATCAAACTGACAATCTCACTCTTCTGTCCTTTGATAAATACAGGCGTGTTCCTAATCGCCTCTTCATAGCGTGAATCGTTTACAACTTCTAACTCGAGGCAGTTATGCAAGTACGCGCAAGAGGTTACCTTGACCGGGGTCTCATACACATACTCGTTATACATCTCAAGTAAGCTGGCATAACTTCGTGCCTGATATGAAGGGTGGACAACATCTCGCTTCTTCTGACCTACAAATGTATTCACGTGTTCCGGTAGTTCTGAAAAGTCCACGTCGGTCCACTGCTTAAGTTCCACGATTACAATTGATTCTTCTCCTTGAAGGCCTTTCCCAGAGACAATGAAATCTATTCGATTTTTCAACTTGTTGAGTTGATACTCAATTGCTATTCCAGCATCGTCAGGGATTTCAGGGCTAGAAATAATGTGGGACATTCCATTACCTAGTGAGTTACGCCAAGACGCATACTCGTTTTGACTCACGCCGATTCCAAGACTCTCCTTGACCGCATCACGTACCAAGTCTTCGATTATGTGAGCATCTTCCAGAAATTGAGCCTTACTAGATAAATATGCGAGCATGCGTGAATGCTACCTTTGAAAGATTGAGTCTTGGTGAAACTCAAGATACGCGGATTGTGATTTTGTAAATCCCCCTACATTGTCTGTGCTGGAAATTGACCACTGATCAAGAACCAATGGGTTGAGCTCTTTAGAAACAAGTAACTCCCCAGTATCTTTGAAAGAAATAAAACCACGGTCAAATAGATGATCCACGTGAGGTGAAAGTAAAAGTCCATTATGGCCATCAATTTTCTCTTCTTTGGAGGAAACAGACCAGGGCTTTATATGACTTGCTCGGAGATGTTTGATGTTTCGAACACCCGTAATTCGACAATGATCTTCGACTAGCCTGACATTAGCTTTGAATATCCCTTGACCACGCCTTGACTTTACTAATTGGATCTTTTCTGGGTCTCCCTCTAACTTCCGTGCCTGGATTTCTAACTCGATTTCATAGTCAGATTCGGTTTCTTGAACTGGGGCTAATTCACGTCTCATCAATTCGAGTGGTGCCTTACTTAGTTGAATCATTGCGAGTGCAAGGCCTTCCTCTAGTTCTACGAGGTAGCGCTCCTTACCTCTGCCCGTTTCGTCTAGTGGGGCCGACTTGGTAGCCAGGTACTTGCCGATTACCTGGAGATGTTCCTTGGGTATGAGGGGATCCGCAAGCTGACTAAATTCAACCTCTACCAACCAGCCAATTTGAGACCAGTTGTTGGACGTATTTTCAAAGCTTGCGGGCTTGGGTGCACTGTAGGCCTTTTTCTGTGCCACTCCGATGGCTTTCACTTGTTGTTGAGCATAAGCGAATACCAAATCTCCCGGTTGAACTTTGTCCATGTTGTCGTAAAAAGGATTGCGAGCTCCATTAGCATTCCTAAAAGGAGACCACATAAAGCCGCCAGGGACCTCATACTTATAGGTTTGGTTTTGATTCACCCACCAATAGCGCATAAGGCAACTTTAGGGAACTTCGGCTACAAAGAGAAGAGACTTACCGATAAGTGTTAGTAACCGGAATGCCCTCGGGAATTTCATTACTTTACCGAGATACGCCATTCTGGGGCTTCTGCCTCTTCCTTGTAGGTCAGAACCCCATCGGTTGATAGCCGTTCTAACAAGTCTTTTACTAGCGCTGGTGTTGCACGGAAGAACTCCTTTCGTGCATTCACCTTGTTAACTCTATGACTTTCCAACTCATGATGCAATTGTTTCTCAAGGCTAACCGCGTCCGCGCTAAATATGATTGCATGAGTATCAAATTTAAAGGGAACGGAAGCATCACTTAATTCTTGAATTCTTTCCTCTGGATCAAGCCTTCTCGTCAAACCAATCTTAAGAACCTGCTCACCAAAACTTCCTATATTCGAAATAACATAAACGTAGCCCGTTCTTATGTTAGCGGCTCTTTCTTCAACACCACTTATGCCATTTTGCACCTCGGCAATTTTAACTTTTGCTTCCTCTGCAGCTTGCACATTGCCCGTTTCGTCAGCCTTTGCCAAAACTGCTTGGTGATGAGACAACTCTTTATTTAGCTTTTCTCTTTCTTTTTCGAATTCTTTTTGTGCCTTCTCCTCCTCTTTAAGGCGAAGTTTCTCCTCTTTTTGCTTTTCCTTTTCCTCTTCCCTCATAGCAAGATAGTCGGCGGTTAATTTGATTTCAGATACTCGAAGTTGATGGTAGTCATCATCGATTGCGATTAGCATAGTTTTCCCTAATTTTTCAATCGACTCTTCCACCTTGTTCACTCGATCTACAGCCGCATTGAGTTTGTAGGGTTTTAATGTTCGTAGGGCGTCATCAACTTCACCGTTGTATGCCCTCAACATTAATTTGGAGAATTCCTTTATCATTTTTGATCCTTCTGCAGTTGACCCATTAACAGTCCATCCCTGAGCAGCAGTGATCGCCCCGCCATTTGCAATATTTCGCTCTTTAATCTTAGATCGAATCTCTGCAATCTTGTCAGAATAACCTTCTGAGGTGTCAAGAACCGATGTATATTGATAGACGCCCACTTCTTGAAGCATCGCTATTTCTTGAGTTTCAATTAAGGAATTCTTCATCTCCAGTACTTCTCTTCTGATCGTTATCAATTCTTCGGATAACGTATTTTTTTGTCCTTCAAGCAAAGAAATTTCCTGCCTTATTTCCAGTACACCCATTGCTCCAAATTTGGATAGCGACTCCACAGTCGCGGTCAACTTTAGGATATCGCCATTGAGCCTCAGGATTTCTGCATTCAAATCCTCGATTTTCCCCTTATTAAACATCCTTGCCCCCCTGTGAAGTTATGTAAATAGAAGCTAGCTAGTTCCTTGAACTATCAGAATTTAAGATTTACTTTTGTAGCTTGCTTGTAGGTTGCCACCAAGACTTTCAACGCTGCTCTGAAGTCAGGCTCATTCGTAAATGCTCCGCCAACTGCCGAGTTAAACTTCGTCGCACCACTCACCGTGTACTTTCGACCCACAGAGTCACCATAGGCTGCCAACTTATTGACTTCGATAATTGTGTCGATAGTTCGGTAGGTCCACTCCCCATTCCAAACAGCATCTGCGATCTCCCCAATCATTTGTCGGTTATATTCAAACTTGTAGGCAGTCACGAATGCTGAATCAAACTTAGCTAAATCTTTGCTAGCTCTCTTTGATGCGAGAATGGCTAAATTAGCTGCTATCCCTTGCGCTTCTAATTGAGCCTTTGCTGTTTCGAAGGTGTCATCTAGGTCAACTATCCCTGAATTGCGAATCTTATTTGCTGAAGCCACTGCGCTATCTCTCTTAGATACTGCTTCAACTCTAGCTTTACCATTCTTCTGGTTTAGATCAGCAACATTGGCGGTTTCGGTGGCAATAGCAAGTCGGCTCGAGTCAAATACGCTTAAATTCGCGGGGACAAGCCACCCGAATGAAATTGCATATAACAAATCCTTATTGCTGGCGCTGCTAAGTGAAATCTTTGCTGTCTCACCGGACTGCCAATCTTCTCCTCCGATTGTGTTCTTGCTTGTCGTTTTGGTTGAGATATCACCGGGGCGAGGCTTATTGTTGTCGTTTACACAATAGCGCTTTGCGATTTCCATCCAACCCGCACCTGCAGGAAGGGTTGTCTCTGGGCAAATAAACAGTGAGAAGACGCGGTCTGCATTTTGCCAAGTAAAGAGGGATTGCTGGATTTTCAAGTCACTATTGTTGGTGAAGAGAATCTTTGCTGCATCAAGTTTGGAATTCGCAGCTAAAATTTGTGGGGAGTAGAGGTCGGTCGCCGATTGTAAATCCTGCGCAAGGTTGGCATCAGCACTCTTAGTCGCTGCGATCAGTGCCTCATCTAGAACGTCAATATCTGCCTCATACTTTTCCTCTAACGATTCTAAAGCTGTTGTACTCTGATTCAATAAGGTTCTAAATGCCGCAGATACTGTTGTTGCTTTCGCTGTCGCCTGTGCTGGTACGGCACTAGAAAAGGTAAACGTCAGAACAGTAAGGGCTATAGCGATTCTTTTCATAACTCTAGGTTAGCCCCTGGGGGCGGCAGCAAGACTCAATGACCAGTCCGGTCATGAAGCGTGGTGATTGCCAGCACTCACTCCTTTGGTTCTGCCAGTTTTCGATTGATTTCCTTGAGCATCAGTTTCATTTCTTCCTGCTCTTCATGCGTAAACGCATCTCGATTAACTATTAGTTTTGAGGCTATGGAGGCGGTAATCATCGGAATCAGAAAGAGAATCATTCCTAACACCAGAGAAACAGCTACAAAGCGTCCCCCGGTGGTATTCGGATATGAGTCTCCATAACCCACTGTTGTCGCTGTGATCAAAGCCCACCAGAGTGAGTCAAAAAAATTCTTCTTCTCAAACAGAGCGTATAGGCCAGATTCAACAAATAGAAAAGCAAGTGAAAAGACAGTCAGTAATCGTGGGGAATTGACTAGTTGCACAAATCTCTCTGGTTTTTTCATTTCTAATCTCCTTTTAGCATACAGAAATTGTATGCAATTTCTAGAATTTTCTCCTTTAAAGCTTTGTATTCGGCGTCATCGATCAAACCTTCATCAAACATCGCCCAAATATTGCAGTTAAACAGGAGCGAATCGAAATTATCCCTTGATGCCCGCTCATCCGTTTAATTAGACTGATTTTTCCTCGAAACTGTTTAATCGTGGGTGACGTCCCACTCTTCTTCAGCCTTCTTCGTCGCTTCAATGATCATGTCGTAATTGGCAATTTCTGCCTCGCTATCGTCACGACTGCCATAGATCTTCTGCCATTCTTTATGAACTTCTTGAATAATCCGAAGTCGTTCAGCGCGAGGTAATGGCATGACCCATTATCTCATTTGTCACTCCCCTCTGCTATCTTTTCCCTAGGTAAAGAACTAAGCGATAAGCCCTTGAGCATGCTTAGTGCCCTCCGCGCAATGTTCGACCCGCGTTCGGTGGCCCTCAAGGAATACCTGCCGGCGATGAAAGACACCGTCGGAAGTAGCGGGTCTTTTTCATGGGCCCAGTAAGGGTATGTGCCATGTCTCTTTCATTGTGTACAAGTTGTTTTGCGTTAAGTGATCTATCCAAACAATCAAGTCAGCGCTGTCGGTGTGAAGAACAGATTCCGGTCAATCTCGGGATGCTTGATTGTCCGAGTGGGCTAGTTCTTTGTTACATCTGTGCGCGAGCTGTTGCAGGTGGCTTTGGGCGGTATTCGTGGAATGCATGTAAATCATGTCGAAGCGTTAATTCAGGAATGTCTGAGTGGTTGGGTGTGAGTCTGCCGCTTGGGCGACATTCGATCATGAATGGAATTGGGATTCCGTTGTCAGCAACGCGTCCAGAGTTTGAGGCTGGGGCGAGTGCGTTGATTGCCTTTTCGCGGAAGAGCATGGCGCTATCTGATTGGGGTCATCTGCAAACGCGTGGGTTATTTGAATCTGTGCCGGCGTGGGCAGAGCGCAAGGTGATCACAATGATCGAGTGGGAGAAGAAGTTCAAGGCAACGAAGAAGCACTCACGCGCTGCGTTTGCGGCGTACTACGGCGTTGAGGAGTTGTGGCAGGTGTTGATGAGGCGGGGGTAATTAGAAGTGCGTGGAATCACTGGACAGTCTTAGACATCCTTGTATTGCAGACTGGACATGCACCATTGACCAAGCTGTTACCTGAAGGTGCGATGACTATGTAGCCATCGAAAGTTCGTAGGGCCTTGCAAGCCACGCAATAACCTTCAATTCGCTTTGCTTGCCTTGGGGTGCCATCGGCATTCAGAGGATGCCCGAAGTCTCCTGGGTTCCAATCTTCGTCATCATCATCATCATCATCATCATCGTCATCATCATCATCGTCATCGTCTTCATCGTCTTCTTCGTCTTCTTCTTCACCACGTACTGCGAGGCCGTTCTTTACGCTTCGTGCAAGGATGACTGTGATCGAGGCAGAGTCATTCTCTTCGGCGATACTGGTAATCAACTCTTCAAGTTGATCATCTGTGAGAGTCAGGATCAAAACATCGTTGTAGACACGCTCGCGAGGAAGCTCTTCGTCTAGTGGCTTTGATAGCAACAAGAGCGCATCTGTTGTTTCGCCGTAACCCTTGAGGCAATCGTAAAAATTCTTTAGGTCAGCGTCCCTGATTAGAAATTGTGGCAATTGTCATCTCCTTCAGCTCAATTAGATAGAGGGTCTACAAATCCAAAATCTGCTTCTTTTTCTTATCAAACTCCTCTTGAGTGAGGATTCCTTTTTCGAGCAGCGAAACTAGCTTCTCAAGTTGCTCCACATCAGAGATGACACCCGAAGGCCGGCTATCACTTCTCTTTGATAGGCAATCTCTCAACACCTCAACAAATCGTGGTCCCTGCAGCACATCAGCTCTAAACGTCAAAGTATTGCCGCTTGTGTAGACATTCACCGTTGGGATTAAGCCGGAGGAGATTTCGACAGAGGAGATGTTCTTCATCGGAATTTCTTCTAAACTTGAGTTGAGGATCGCTTTTCTACTCTGCACGACTTTATCTTCAAATATTGCCACTAGCGGCATATTCAAATTCATATTTGAATCATCGCTTGGATACATCGCCTCCATTACGTAGATGGCGCCCGTTACATCAAATCCCTTTTTTGCAGCCTTTGCACGCGCTTTAGTTTCGGCGGCCTGAATCGCTGCAAGCTTTTTGGCAAGCTTTTCTTCATCAGATTTCTTATCGAAGATTCCCATTGAAAGATTCTACTCCTCGGCCTGTACACCGTGTGGATGGCTAGATGCCTTGTAATCTTTTCCTATGAATTACTCAGCATTGCGTAAGGTTTTACGGGCCGGATCAATTGTCTTTGGGTCATCGGCTCTATTTCTCCTGGTACTTCCCTCCCTCTTTCTTGATCTTCTGGCTCTTTCAGATAGCGCCGAGATGGTGTGGGCGATGCGCATGATTGGGATAACGCTTTTGGCACTGGCTGGGAATATGTGGAATAACGCAGGACAGAGCAGCGATGAGCGTGTTGGTAACGTGGCAAAGGTGATGTGCGCAAGTGCCACAGCATTGGGTGTTCTGACTTTGTTGATTCCGGGTGAGATAACTTGGTTTAGCTATCTCTATGCGGCCGTCGGCTTTGGCTTCGGACTCACTTATTTGTTTAACTTGATTCGTAAGTAATAACTAAAATAGCGGAGCAGTGAAGCTACACATTGACTCCAGAGTAGAGTCGTTGACCTTTCCAGGAAATATATTTCTCTGACTTGTTCTTTGACATCGCATCGCATCGAACCCAGCGCTCCCCTTTTGCCCAGGCTGCTCGATCCGGTGTGTACCAAGCCCAGTAATTGAAGAACGGATTTGAAATCAAACCTTCGTCACCCCACGCCTGACAGAGAGAGTCTGCAACAGCAAGAGATTCTTCGTCAGGCATATCAGCAGGGTTCTTTTTAAGCGGCCACTTGGTCACAAGGTAAGTCTCGGCGTTGTGAGTGCCAGAACAACTCACGGGGTTCTTGCGAGCATACGGTGCAGAAACATCCGCTGCTGAATAGAGGAAGCACTGACCTACCCTGGGTTTGACGGTGTATGCAGCGTTAGCTGGCGTAGTCAGAATTCCACCAACGAGTGTTGCAATAAGTGCAGCGATTAGAAAACGCTTCAAGGTCTCCCCCTTAAATTGATATAGAGAGATTGTTCCCTATTCGATCGTCAATGGCTGCAGATGGATGGTCAAAAAGATGTGTGCCGTGGTGTTTGAAGGGCCGAATTAGCGATATTTGTCGGCAGCGCTCTTCATTCCTCGCCGCATGTACATGAAAACCTCTTCTTCATTACTTGGCTCATATGCGAGTTTGGCGAGAAAGTTAATGCAGTCTTGAATTCCAAGCTCGCGGCCTTGGTAGAGCCAGGTTCTGAAGTCATAATGCAATCTAATTGCTTCTTCGTCACTGCATTCTCCGGCAGCTCGGTCGTACTCTCTAGCCAATAACACATTCTCCCAAATCACTGAATCAACGAGAGAGCGGACATGAGCCACATTAACCGAGCCAAATCTAAACTGAGCTTTGAGTAGTTCCCAATCTAGAATGGTAATTTCATCATTTTCAAGGAGTGAAGCTACTTCCTCGTGTACTGCGACGATAGCTCTTGAAGCAATCCCTGGAGCTGAATTCCAGAGAGCAATCTCAGGTTCGTCCTCTGTCATTGCCTCAAACGTTTTTGCAGTGATTCTGGCTATGCGCGCCCACTCTTCTTTTGATTTGCCTTGTGTTCGCGACAACCGATCAGCAATGCCATCAACTGTCGTGTCAACCTCTTCGCAATAAGTCACGCACTTGTAGACGCCTGGAACCAATCCACGAATGTCAGCCACAGCATCTTGTGCGCTGGTACTAAAGCTACCGTTGCCAATGTACAACGCGTTGCCTGTCTCTACGAAACCAATTCCAAGAGCGAGGCAATCTGCAAATTGATTTGCGAGTTCGACTGGGAAGTCAGGAACTGTTTCGGCGGCAATGGCTCTTCGTGCATGTGTTGCGATTTGGTATTGATAGTCAAAGAGAGCGATAAGACCAACTGATAAGTCTTGCTTGCCAGGTGTTGGAGCTAACATCACAATTTCATAAGCTACAAATATTCCATCGCCATCTCCTGATGGAAAAGTCACTGCGTTCAAACCTGAACCTTTTCCACATTCTTGGCAGGAGGATTGTCCGAGAGTTTCCATATGACAGTCACATGGATCGAAGTAACCGTTGGTTAGAGTGAAGGTGCCATTTTCGACATTGAAGAAACCTCGAGGTTTAAGTTCAAACCTGTCGCTATTTAAAATCTTGAGTAATCCACCGAGAGTCATCTAAGACCTCATCCAAACTAAAGCCCTAACTCTGTTGAGGAAGGCATATTTGCATGTGAGTTGGCCGTAGCTTTCAGTTTGAACGACGGTGCCCAGACTCGAGCAGAGTTGAAGAGGCGAAGCACTTGAATAGGATGGAGTAGATGGGTTTTGTGACTCTCTCTCTGCTTCCTGTCTGCGTTCTTCAAGAATTTCGAGTTCTTCGGGCGTTGGTTCATAGGATGTCGGGTAATCCGATTCATCCATCACATAGTCATACTTTGCGCATTTATCCCAGCCTTTTCCGTATTCGGTATAGCCGACTCCGAAGGTCTCACAACCCCAGAGTCCTATCGACACTTCCAACACGGTTCCTACGTTGGCGGCTTTCGAACTAAGGCCATAATCGTTGGAGAGTGAGTCAAATGATTCTTCATCTTTGAGGCCCAGCGCTTCGTCACAATTCTGGAATCGATCACTCGGTGCGTATAGCGCAAAGACTTTATCCACCTCTATTGTGTAGAACTCATCTTGTAACTTCTCTAAAGAATCGCTGGTGATTTCGAAATTAGTACCTGCTGCAAGCATTCGGAAGAAGTCTTGGTTCACGGCTGACTCAAAATCGAAAGTCCAAAACTTTGGGCTGTCCTCCAAAAATTCAGCCCTACTCATGTTCTTAAAAAAGTTTTCAGTTGCAGCATAAATCCATGGAAACTTTGCCTTAATAAAATTGCTTGCAGTATCTCTGGAAGCCTGCCCAGCGTTAGTGACTAGGTAGCTGCCTCCAGCCCAAACTGTCCATTCATACTTAGGATCATCGCGGTCGCCGTTGTAGATTTCATCCTGAATTTTTATGTAGTCGTTGAAATTCGCTTGAACTTTTTTGCAATCATCAACGTAGCTTTGTTCTGCAGCAGATAGCGGTAGTAGCCCACAACCGGAGAGCAGAAAGAGGCTAAGGAAGGCGACGACAGAGACTTTCTTCATCTGCGACTTCCTTTCTTGTGACTACTGAAAAACATTCTCATCCAGATCCTTACTTAGTCGTGAGCATGATTCCAACGGTTCCACCTGCCATGCCGCACCAGATGAAACTCTTCATACCAAATAGCCACTCAGCCTCAGTGCCGAAGATCAATGAGCCAAAGGCCCAGCCGAGCATCATGCAAAGAATGCGGACCCCGATGATTTGTGAATTACTCATGGCGGCGGTCCTTTCACTTCGTTCATCGGCTGTAATACCTCGTAGAACTTTATTACTTGCCCTCGCGCAGGGGCAGGATCTGACTGGTTAATGTTGCTGCGGCGAGCGATGGGCGATGTCAGTCCCCTGCCCTACATTCAATCTATGGCTACCAAAAGACGAAGACGTCCCATCAATCAGCTGATCTGCCCCGGGTGCAAAGAGGAGGGCACGTTGCGCAAGATTCTCTACGGCATGCCCGATCCAGAGACTTTTGATTTCGAGAAGTACGAGGTGGGTGGATGCGTCATGAATGGTGATGGAAGCGATCCAGATATTGCGTGCAGAGAGTGCGAGTGGTCAGGGATTCGAGAGTCTTAATCGTCGAATCTATTTGGACCAACTGTTCCAGGAGTTAGCGTGAGAATGAAGTTGTAAATTGGAATCAGAATAAACCAACCTGATTTATCAACATCGTGCATACGGCGGATTGATACTGCTAGTCCTGGAATCCAGAATGCTGCTTGGAGTGCATAGCCCACGAGTTCACTGCCCATAAGAGCTGAAATGATTCCGGCAGCTACGGCGATAATTAAGGTGAAGAGAAAGAAGAACCAATATTCGCTACGGCTGGCTCTTCCGGTAAATGTCGCATATTTGCTGAGACAAGCTGAGACTGCATTACCCATATGAACTCTCCTCTGTAGGTTTCTTAAGTGTAAAGCCCTCGCTAGCTTACTTTTCTGATGCACCGCGGGATTTTCGGTCAATCTTGATACTAGATCTACGCTCACCTGGATTAATCTGACTGATCAGAGGGATTAAATCTCATGGCCGACTATATATATTTGCCGCACTCAGAGAATCGGTGGTGGCGTTTATGGGACTCTTTTCGCGAAAAGACAGAGACAAGACCCCACATGAATTTGCAAGCTCAAAGGATATTCATGATTCCTTTTCTATCTATGTCAAAGAAGCCAAGGTAATTGCACAATTTTTCGGAATTAACTTCGAGAACACAAATCCCCATCAAAAGGTTTTCTCATTTTTACTTGAGAAACCCGCATGCGTTTCATTTATTGTGAATGTGGGCGAAGGAATCCATTTAATTCAATGCGTCGAGGGCGATCCTATAATCATTGAAATTCCATACAGCGAATTAATTGAGGCGAAAGTCCTTGAGGATTATGAGAGCGAGAATCTTCTATCTGGCAGCCACGAATTCGATACTGCTGAAGTGCACCATTTGAGAACTCCTAGATTGGCGATGTCTCTGGTGACCAAAGATCATGAATTTGTTCTTATTGCTCATTCAGGTCAGGTGGAATTCGTAGAAGGATATCTGCAAGCGGGAATTCTTTTCTCGGCTAAATAAAATCACTAACACGGAAACATCGCATAATGCTTATAAGTACTTTTAAAACCTTCTGGCGTAGTTAGCGATATCTTGAAGCGCCAAATCGATGTCATCCCTTAACTCCCAGGTCTCGGGCATTTGGTGCCATGGTTTGCCTTCGAATTCCTCCCACAGTTTGGAGTAATTCTCTCGAATTCTTTCCACTGCCGTATAGAGAGCTTCGGCGCGAGCAGCCGACGTGCCATGTACCTCGGCGAGAGAGTTCGACAACTCCAATTCATTTACAGGTTTTTCTCCGGATTGAATCCAGTCAGATAAACACTTTGATTCACCTAATTTTTTCCAGGAAACTCTGGCGCCGCGATCACTGTCCCAACGAGCTCGACGAGCTGTTCCGGTGTTCACTTCGCTACCTAAATGGTTAAGTTGGCGATAAGCATCAATGAAAGTGGGATCACCCGTGCGACCAAATTTGACGAGTGCTATTCCAGTGGAGAGTAAAAGTTGAGGGAGCATCCATAACGGTCTGCTCATATCTTCGGGGTGAGTGGGCAGTAGCGGGTCAGGAAAAGCACTCCAACCTGGCACGCCAAGTGTCGGATTCCAGATCATCGCAGACCTGCCGCGTGGTCCGCCACCTAACTTACGCATACCAAAGAGAGGGGCGATGAACCATCCTGCAATCATCGAGCGAAGCGTCTCTGCGTCCATTGGAATGCTTTCAGTAAGTGGGCGCGCGCGCCTTCCATCCCAGAACATGTCCCACGTTTGAACGTTTGACTTACATACCTCTATTTCATGATCGATCGAATTAACGAGCGATGGAATAGACCATAGAGGTGAGAGATCTTGAGGGCCGTTCGCAGAACTTTCATCAAAACTCGATACTCCTGTGGCAAGTCCGGCATCATCACTACTTATCTTGCTTTCAGAATTATGATCTGAGATTACGTTAAGTAAGAACTGAGAAGTCTCACCTCGCACGATCGCTTTTGCAAATGTAGTTCCAAAGTCAAAGATGGTTTCATTAATCTCTTCTAATTCGGTCCCTACCAAAATATTTGATCTACTTCCGTAAGTATTTTCATTATCTTCTCTACTGATTGGAATGCCACACTTGGCATATAGAAGTTCAGTACTCAATGAAAGTCCAGATCCTTCACCGGCAATCAACTCGTGCATTGCACCAAGTGAGTTCATGGGAATGGATTTGCCCATGCGCCCGAGGACTCTGAATACGTCTGGAGTATAAAGAAGTGCTATTGATTCACTTCCCCACGAATCATTTGTTGCCCTTTTTACGAGTTCAGCAATATCGCTAAACATGCCAGAACCAGATCCTCCGCCCAATGAAGAGATGATGAAAACCTGTGGAGTCGTTTCTTCCATTTGAATTCCCAGAGTTGAAGCAAGACCTTGAAGCTCTGGTAACGCGACCGGACTAAGCATTTTGGAAATCGCTTTTTGAATAACATCGAAGGTGTTTCGTAAATCTGCAACGAGAGCAAGACGTCCAATCGCGCGAATTTGTCCTGCGCCGCGACTAATGGGGATTGGTGAAGCTTCGGTACTCCAGCCCGCAAGCATTTTCTGTGTCTCAGCTGGCGGTCCCAAGTTTTCAACAATATTTATGATCTCTCGCAGCACCATCCCGGACTTAACTACTGAGTAATATTCTGATGCTGGGAGCATGGGGGCTGGGAAAGATTCGCCGTCTTGATAAGTCGGTGTATCAATATGCAAGAACTGCCAGGCTGCAGGAATTCCTGCGCCATAACCCTTCGCGCTGAGATCTTTATGCAGTTGCTCTTTTATGGCTCGTAGCGTTTTGCCACCAGCGCCGCCAAGGCCAATAAAAAGGATTGGTCGCAACATCGTTTTGCACCCTGTCTCAAGACATCAACAACAATAGGAAACAGTCTGGCATAGAACGTTGCAGGTACCTAGGCTCTCTGACCGGTCACCGATCACGAAATGCGGGGTCTAGAACTTAGGTTCTCAGCGCCCTCCTAGGATACTTTTATTCTGATTCCAACGGAGGGGAAAGCTATGCAGGCATTTGGATCACTCTTGTTTATGTGGGGTGGACTCGATTGGTTTATGAGCGCGCAAGATGTTGATGTGTATTACGACTGGTTTGGCATCTACCTACCGGATGCGATCTATAACTATTCGCATTGGATAGCCATGGGTGTGGGAAGTATGCTCGTTGCTGCAGGTAATCAGAGTAAATAGTTTTCTGCAGAATAGAGATTTGAAATGATTGATCCGGTTCTAGATCAGCCCGATATCACTCGCTACGATCGTGGATACACGATGCTGCTCAATGGTTCTAAGGCCAAGGGCATGCCGTTGATTAGCGAATCCGCCTTTGCTGGGCAGCCTCATGCAATCTCCACTCTTATCTGGGTCAATGTTGTAGATGGTCAGATCCATGAAGCGATCGAGAATTACAACAAGTGTTCTGCGCCGGCAATCAAGTGGATCGATGCGGAATCTCGACGACTAGCAAGTATTCGTCAGCTTCCAGCTGAAGGTAGAAATCAAATGATTGATGCCTACAAATATCAGATTTCAAACTTTAAGAGCAACGCTGCCCTTGCTTATTTAGCCGATCATCAAGAGGCAACAGCGCTCAAGATGTGGGCAGAAGCTGCCAAGGATCACGGACATATTGAGTCACGTTTTTATCCAATCTTCCATCAGAAGAAGAATGATCCTGCTGCAGTGATGAAACATTTGTCAGAGAATTTTCATCCAGAAGAGTTAAAGGCTTTGATTACAGATTTGGCAGAGGCGTCGAAGGAATCCACTGGATGGTTCAAGGGTTGGACTATTGAGAGTCTCGATCTTTTGCGAAAGGTTAACCAACAGGCAATGACGGGAACTCTTGCGATTACAGGTGCGTGGCTAGCATCTCGTGCGATGAGAAATTACATGGAAGATCAGAACGAAGAAGCTATGGATCAGGCAGTTGATAGTTTCTTCAGCTGGATGGGCGATTTCTTCGGATAACTCCGCACGCCCACAACGCCCACAGCACCAACACTGGTTGGAAGAAGAGCCGTGTCAGGCGAGCTTGATCACTATCTAATCCAAAGGCATCGATGCCGTTTACGTATTGTGAAATATTGCCAGGAAATATTGCGATGAAGAATGCTGCAGTAATCCAGCCGACTTGGCGACGATATTGCAGAGAGGCAAGGGCGATGCCGAGTGCGATTTCAACTACTCCGGATGCAAGAACAACAAAGTCGGCAGAGAAAGGCACCCATGTGGGTACCTGTGCTTGGAACTCTGTGCGATTAGTCGTTAGGTGCGTGATTCCGGCATATATAAGCGCAGCACCTAGAAGTACTTGAAAAACCTTACGAATGAGATCCATGTATCAATTAAAGCCTACGCGCCACTGCATTGAGATAAGAAGTAAGATCGCCACATGAGCGCACTTTTCACGCCAATGACAATCGGCGATACCCAATTCCAAAACCGCGTATGGGTCTCACCTATGTGCCAATACATGGCTACCGATGGTCACGTCGGCCCATGGCATAGCGCACACCTTGGCGCATTGGCCACCGGTGCACCCGGCATGATCATGGTCGAAGCAACTGGAGTTACCCCACAAGGTCGCATCTCTATCGGTTGTCCATCGATTGAAGATGATGCGCACGCGATGAGCTTTAAACCGATGATCGATTTTGCACATTCAATGAATGTAAAGATGGGAATTCAGTTAGCTCATGCAGGTCGCAAAGCCTCAACGATGCGTCCATCGGATGATCATCGCATCGCATCTAGTGAAGAAGGTGGATGGCAAGCAGTCTCATCATCTGCAATGGCGTTCGAGGGCTACCCAGTCCCCCGCGCGTTAACGATTGATGAGATTCACCAAATTACTAAAGACTTTGCCGATGCAGCAGCACGCGCAGTAAAGGTTGGATTTGATGTCATTGAAATCCACGCCGCACACGGATACTTGATGCACCAGTTCTATTCACCGCTGATGAACCATCGCAGCGATGAATACGGTGGCAGCTTTGAAAACCGCATCCGCTTTCTGCTCGAAACATCGAAGGCAGTCCGCACAGCAATCCCTGCGACCACTCCACTTTTTGTGCGAATCTCTGCAACTGATTGGGCAGATGGCGGATGGAACCTGATTGATTCGGTTGAACTCTGCATTCAACTCAAAAACCTCGGGGTCGACCTGATCGATGTCTCATCAGGTGGCGCGATCCATAACGCCAAAATTGATGCCAAGCCAAACTTCCAAGTTCCCTTCGCAACCGCAATTCGCACAGAGGCCAATATCCCCACGGCTGCAGTAGGCCTGATCACCGAACCAGAACAAGCCGAACACATCATCGCTAGCGGTGAAGCAGATGCTGTCTTCTTAGCTCGTGCAATGCTTCGCAACCCACGATGGGCGCTTATGGCTTCCGAAAAACTTGGCCATCGAATCGATTGGCCAATGTCATTAGAACGCGGGCGGACTGTTTAGCGACCAATAGCAGTAGTAAAAACTGTAGTAAAAACTAAAGTGAATCGATGAAAACGCCAAGTGCCAGCGAGGCAAGAATGATGATTACCCAGGTAATCACTTGGCGTTTCATGACAAGAACGAACTAGTTGTTCTTCACGAATTCTGATGCATGCGGGAAGCCGTTTGCTTCAAGCTTTTCAGCCATTTCGGCTTTCACGGCCTTAACAACCTTGTGTGTTCCGTCGCAATTCTTCTCTTCGTCTCTTGTGTATGTGCAGGTACAAGCACCCATGATTTCCTTCTCTCGTTAAAGTCGTAGGAGGAATCGTACCGAAGATAGATGGGAAGTGCGCGTCAACCTCGAATAACCTTTTGGCTTATTCCAATATCGTGCTCTGTCTTCATATACAGCGCAATCTCGTCATAGGCTTCAGACTTACTTTTTCCAAATGACTTCTCTATCGCTTTATCCCACCCCATTGAACCTGCATCTCGATAAAGAGCTAAGAGCCCTGCAGTGCCGAGTTTGAGATTGAGATACTCAGTTGCCATAAATCCATATGAGTAAATACCTTCCATTTGGATTGGTTCGCAACCCCATCCTGGTTTTCCATCAGCCATCGAAGTCATATCGGTAGATACGAGCCACGATTTCCAATCGCTTTGGTTGAGTTGGCTCTGCTTAACTTTTCCCCGCCGATCAGTCATTAACTTCAGTCGCATTGTTAAGTAACCGTCAGGGTCTCCTTGACTAGCAATGAAAATGCCAAAGAACTCTGCTCCGCCTTCCTCAGCCCAACAAGGGAGTATGTACTTATATCTCGGAGTTTGCGCATATTGAACATTGTGGAAGAACTCATGTGGAACACGCGGCCAAAAACTTGGATCTTGCAAAGTTTTTGGGTCTGACATGAAATAGAAGTCCGTTGCCTTGCTATTGAGCTGTGTTGTGTGAGCATCCCACACCCTGGTTTTGTCTTGTCGGAAATTTGATGCGCAACCATTATCAGACATCATCAAATAGCTATTTCTCCATCTACAGACAAACTCGACATCCTCGAGGTTTCCTACGATTATCTGCAGAACACCTTCATGCTTTGTATACGCGCTCCAGAATGCAATGCTCTCTTTGTATTGCTTTTGAATCTCTGTGCTAATTATTGGATTAACCGCATCCGAGATTCGCCAAATAGTCTCTATCTCTGGAAATTGAGCGCTCTGCTGTGGAAAAGCTTTGACATAGCCTTCCATGGCGCGCGAACCAGTTGCACTCCACTGCTGAGCTAAAGTCAGTGTGGGACTAGGCGATGCCTTTGGCGTTGGAGTTGGCGAAGGCGACGGAGTTGGTGTTGGTGTTGGTGTTGGGGTTACTGTCGTCGCAGTATCGCGCACAACTTTTATGCCTTTACCCCAAACTTTCTTCTTGCCTTTCATGACGCATTTGTATTCATATCCCTTTGCAATTGCCGTAACACCGACTTTGCTACAGGAGTCCCCCGTCTTAACAGCGCTAAATGCCGGTGTCACCCACGCCGTCAGCAAGAGCGCCGCCGTAATCACCGAGACCAGCATTTTTTTCATGGATAAACGTTAGACCTAATTTCCAGAAAAAGGTAGATCGATCTCTTCGCCATCACTGTAGGCATTGGTTGGTAAACCTCTAAGAACGTGAACCTTTGCTTCTCCGTGGACTTGCCACGTTGATTGGGTTGGGCGCTTAACTAGGGCGGTAAGTTCATCTATTCCAAGAACAATCTGATCGTCAGGTGCGTGCAACAAGACAGTTGCGGCGCTATCTGGAATCCACTTAAAGAATTTGTTGTAGTGAGGAATGACTCGGATATCTGGGAGCAAAGAGAGTCCCGGTGTTGGTTCGCGTTTTAGCATTCGAAAATTTGGTATGTGAGCACTTAATACCATCGCACCTGCACTGCATCCAGCCAGTGATGAACCTGAATTCCAGTTCTTCACGATGGATTGCCAGACTGGAGTATCGCGAAGACTTTCAGCCAAATGGTGTGGATCTCCCCCGGATAGATAGATAAGTGCAGAGTTATTGATGAGCTCTGCAAAGACGGGATTAAGTGCGCCTTCGCGGTTATAGATCGGAAGAAAGATTTGTTCAACGCCTAGTTTGTCTGCTTGCGCTTTACCGAGTGCGCGCCAATAATCGAGTCGGTCTTGGCTCTCACGACCTGCCGCAGTTGGAATCTGAATGTAGGTAGGTTTCTTACCAAGTGCTAAGGAGTTATCAATGAGCGATTTTTCAAGGGTCGCCATCGCTGGCAGGTATTCACCTGAACCAACGAGTGCAATCGAACCGGGCATAGGTCAGAGTCTAGGACTCGGTTCAAGGGTGAGATACGTTCAGAATTAACTAAAAATTCTGGATTTTGGAGTAGAAGTTCACTCCATCAAGCCTTAATCTCATACCAATCCACAAGGGATTAGGGCAATCACGGAGGCTTTCAATGGATGAAAAATCACTTCTTAAGCAGTGGAATCACATGCGTTCCCAGATCATTCAGTCACAGGTAGCACCCGCGCTTGTTCTGATCGGCGTCATGGTTCTTGCCTCACTCGGTGTCTATGCAGATGCAGCAGATTCAGCGCGATATCTCACACTAGGAGTCGCAGCGATCACTGGAATCTTGGCAACTATTAGCCAGTATGCAGCAGTACGCGAAGGCGAAGCACTCTTGGTTGATCTTCGCAGACTTTCAACACCTTCAGCACTTTCTGCAAAGATTGCAGATTCACGAGGATTGCTTTCACTTTCGGCAATCACAATCGTCCTCTTTGATATCGCTATGTTCGCACTTGTTGTGTGGGCTGTTCTAGGCGCATAAATAGTGGTTGAGGTTGTAATCGTCGCGGTTTACGCGGTCGTGGTACTAGTTATCGTGACGCGCTTTGATCGCCCATCCAAAAAAGGCCCAAGGATCACTGGGCGTGGCGGAGACTTCGAGTAACAACACCTGAAAACTTTTAAGGTGTAAGTGGTCCCAAAAGATATTGCGAAAGACGCATCGTGGGTTTGCCTTGTCCTTCGTGTTGAGCTTTATACGCATTGGTGCCATCTGTTCCGCAGAGGAATGTAATTGCCGATGAACCGCCTGGGTGGGATGAGATCCAGGATGTTAAGTCATACACGTTGCCATTGATGGCACTCCAGCATTTTGCTCTTGAGTTCGCCTTCTTCACATCTGTCATGGTGTACCCAGCCTGTGTCGCCGTTGGGGTTGGAGTTGGTGTTGGAGTTGGAGTTTGTGCAACCGCTGTTGGTGTTGGCGTTGGCGTTGGCGTCGCAGAAGGACGAGTTCCGCGGATTACTTCACCGGGTACTTCACGTTCACCTACAGCAATTGTCACAGAAGATTTCGTTCGCGCAGTTAATGTGAAGCTGTATGTGCCTGCCTCTGATGTTGCGCTATAGCGCGAGAGATAGAGGTAATTGGTCTTTCCATAAGGCTCATAGAATTTAATGCGCTCAGTAAATTTGAGTGTCAGTGATTTTCCTGATGGAGATGTCACTACCAATTGAGGTAGCAAAGAAGTTTTTAATGCGTTCTCCGGCTTTTTATCAACAATTAAATATTGAACTGCAAATGGGTCCCCTGCCTTGAAGTCTGCTCTGAAAGCTTTCTTCTGCCCTGCCTTTGCAAAGGAGGCGCGAATTGCAAAAGAAACAGTTCCATCTACCAACAGCGGACCCTTTGCTGCCGTGGTGTCGCTATCTAGCAGCGTCACTGGTTGGTGAGCTTGTGCAGAAGCACTACCTAAGAAGGTAAGAAGTAGAAGAATGACGAGGGCGCGTTTCACGGTCATAGGATATTTGCTCTTACTTAGGTTGTCGCTTCGAAAGTGTGCCAAGAAAACTAAACTCTTTTCTTACTCCACCAGGTCTTATAGATACCAAAAATCAGAAGGTATGCGGGAAATGCGATGAGAATGACCTCGCTGATGATGTTGTTCTGCACCCCTGTTATTTTGGAGTATGTCCATGAGAGGTAAGTCAGGTTTCCTAAATAGATCATTCCAAAAGGCAGAGTGATTCGGCGCAGTTGATCAACGCGAACAATGTGAGGGACTTTGAAGTTGGTCAGCTGTGACATTCCAAGAATCATGGTGAATATCGCAACTTCTGTTGGAGTGAGATCAAAGACCAAGAAAGTCGGAACAGCCAGGTTCCAGACTGCTGGAAAGCCGTTAAACCAATGGTCATCGGTTTCAAGATCAGAGCGGGCAAACCAAAGCGCCGAGGTGAGGAAGATGAATCCAGCGATGAGTGCTTCATATTTTTCAGGAAGCATCGCAAAGTTGAGCATAAATGCGACAGGTACAACGACACACGTTACGTAATCCACGACGAGATCAAGGATGTGGCCATCGATCAGTGGTGCATGGATCTCAACGTCTAAGCCACGTGCGATAGGACCATCAAGACCATCAAGAATTTGAGATGCAATCAACCAGAGAAGTGCGATTCGGACTTCACCATCTACAACACCTTGTAAAGCTAGCATTCCAATAACGGCACCACATGCCGTTAATACATGGAGTGCATATCCGGCGCGACGGGCGGCATTTGGTGTCAGATTAGCCATTATTTTCGAAGTCCTTCATATTTATAGCGAACTCGGCGACATCCCAATTATCGTATGGATTTCCATTTGGAAGTAAAACTCCATTTCGAGTATTTACTGAAAGATAGCGAAGCACGCGCTTTCCTTCGATAATCTCAATTCCGCTTAGGTAGAGGTCAACCTGCTCTTCAACTCGCTTGCCTTCTGCGCAACTCGGTTCGCAGAGATTCTCTGAATATGTTCCGGTACCTTCTGCTCCGTTATATCCCCAGCTCTTCCATTTAATGTCATAAACGAGAACACCGGCATCGGCACAGAATTTCGTTAACTGTTCAGGGCGTTGCTCAAGGTATTCACAATTGTATGTATAGATATCTCTGGCGTAAGACTTACCAAATGCAAGAACAGAGCCGGCTGTGAGGGCGATAATGATTAACCCAGCGATGAGACCTGTTCTCTTCATGGCGTAATCGTACTTGTCACGCGTTAAGTAAGCTCAAACGCTCGTTAAGCCCAGGGTATGAAGGCTCACGCGACATGATTTTTTCAAGATCCTTCTTAGCCAGCGCTTTCTTGCCCATGCGCTCGTAGGTGAATGAACGTTCCCAGAGACCACGATTGAGTATTCCTTCTGAGCGAGACTTCTTCGCCACGGACTGCTTGAGACACTCGAGGGATGCGTCGAAGAAACCTTTTTCACGGAATGCGATGCCACGTAATACTAGGAGCATGGCGGTGGCATCGTCTTCATTTTCGATATCTTCTGTTGTCGCGATTGCATCATCGAATTTCAGAAGCGCTATTTCAAGATCAGCAACTGATATTGCAGTCATCTGATCTGAGTCAATTTCTTCTACAACTTCCAAAGCTTTGGTGTAATTGCCTTGCACCTGCAGAATTTCGGCATATATCAATCCAAGTGCTTTGAGGTTGTAACGCTCGTTGGCAAAGATTCCTGGCGTGATCATGACTCCGGGGGTAATTCCCGGAAAGTACTTTTGAACCAAAGGATGAGCAAAGAGCGCCTCACGTTGTGGCCAGAGTTGATCGGCGAGTACGAAGGATTCTTTCTGTAACTCCTCATTTGTGCTGCCATGTAAGACTTGAACTGCCTGCATAGCAAGTGCGAGTTCGGGATGTTCTTGTGCAACTGCACGGGTTTTTTCAAAGACTAGCGCTGGCGGGTTAGCGGCTTGATCTCCGTAAATATCATAGAAAAGTGCACTCAGCGCTTTCTCTTCCTTACTCGAAAAAATGTGTGACTTAGCTGGCACACGTTGTAGCGAGACTGGAGCATCTAAAGCTCGTGCAGGCGGAACAAAAACATCTTCTACATATACCTCGTCATCGATGATTGTCTCTTCAGTGCGAGTGCTTGCGACAGTGCGAGGTGATTTACTTCTAGCGCGCTTTTTCTTCAGTGATTTACTTTCGGTCCAATAGAGACCGCTGCCTGGAATACCTGCAGATGTGGTGACGCGTCCGCTTGAGTTAAGACTCACTCGTGCGCCAGGCACACCTGCAGATATTCCGACAGAGCTTTTGCCGACAGTTAAACGGATCCCCGGGAGGATCTTCATCGATCGACGAAAGCGAAAACCCATGGTGCTTAGAACACATCCTTGCCGGTTAACTCTTTTTCAAGTTCGTCGGCTCTTAAGACCAAGGATTGAATTGGAGCATGTACTTCTAATTGATCCAGAGTGGCAATCCATGATGTATGGATCAGAGTGTAGAAATCATTAACCTGAGCTACGCCGAATGGAAGAGCGCTCTGCAAGACTGTTACAGGTTTAATATCTGCAACTTTTCCAAAAGGTGCCGAGAATGTCACAAGCGGATCAAAATTATGCACAGAAATATATTGGGTTCGGCCTCCGCCTACATCAAAGAGCATGCGAAGTGAGTCACCTGAGTCATTATCAATCTTGTAGTTGTTGTAGAGGAATTGCTTGAGTTCGGTCCAGTTGGCCATCGCGGCACCTTTCTGTATTGGTCAGAGGCTGACTCCGCAAGGTTACTAGCGCAGTAGGGCTGGCGACCAGATCAATAATCTCAGTGGTCATGCCCAAAAGTGACTGGTTAGCGGCGCTCACCCTGTCAATATCGGCCCTCTTCATTTATTCTTAACCCCTGAGGTCCCCATGAGTAGAAGGCACAAGTGCACCCAATGGCCAAGAAGCAAAGTAATACGCCGGTTGAAGATAACAACGAGTTCCACATTGAACAGGTTGTAGAAAAGGTTCTCTTCGGCGGACGCTGGCTCCTTGCACCGCTCTACGTAGGTCTACTTCTCAGCCTCGTCCCACTCATCTACCGATTCTTCATCGAGTTCGTCCATTTGATGGAAGGTATTGCAACTCTTAAGATGCAAGAAATCACTTTGAAGATTCTTGAGCTCCTGGATGTTGTACTCCTTGGAAATCTCATCATTATTGTGATTTTTGCTGGATATGAAAACTTCGTATCAAAGATTAATGTCGCAACAGATTCTGTTGACCGTCCGCACTGGATGGGCCGCGTGGATTACAGCGGACTTAAGATCAAGCTGATCGGTTCTTTGGTTGCGATCTCTGTTATTGAACTCTTGAAGGACTTCATGATGGAAGGTGCTTACGATGACAAGACACAGATGTGGCGAATCATCATTCACGTTACATTCGTGATTTCAGGCGTTCTCTTTGCCTTGATGGACTTCATCGCTGACAAGCGTGAGGCTGTCGATCTAGGAAATAAATCAACAATGAGCGAGAAGTAAGGGGAGAAAAATGAGCAATCTATTGGTAGTAAAAGATAAGGTCACACGTTTTGCGAAGGAAGTTTTCAATGTCGTCATGATCGATGATGATGGAGACCTCGTCATCCCTTACGAGTCAACCAAGATCTTTATCCGCGTCTTTGAGCGTGAGGTTGAAGCAGAGGGAGAAGCCTTCTGGAATGAGAACCAACTCTCTCGCACAGTTGTCTACGTATGGGCTCCAACAATCTTTGATGTGAAGCCAAGCAACGATCTCTACAAGTGGGTCGCCACCGAAGGTGCTGACTTCTTCTACGGTCACTGCAAGGTAAGTCCATTCGGTGAGAACGGAAATGTACAAGTGCTATTCGAGATCACAATTCCTGGAGACACCATCGATCCAGGCGAGCTCAAGCAAGCGCTCTTGGCTGTTGCCTTCACTGCAGATGATCTTGATGATCAACTCAAGGCCAAGTTCGGCGGCAAGCGCATAGACGATAACTAGTTCGCTTAGATTATGAGCGTTCGTTCGAGTATCGAAGACTCCGCCGTTGGTGTTGCCAAAAGCCACGACCATGGTGAGGTTACTGAGCTGCACATATTGCGAGCTCTACTCTCCAAATTTGGCACCGACGGAGCTGGCGTCACCAATAAGGATGTCGACGATAAATTAGCTTCACTAAAGAGCGCGTCCTCATCTGTCATTGCTATCTCTGCAGAGGCTGCGACAGTTTTGGCTCGAGTGGGCAATGAAGAACCGTTTCGAATCATCGGCGATCTCGTCAGCAAGCACTTTGGAATTGCTGCAACGGCAACACTTACTTCTTCCAGTGCACCCGCCGAGTCAGCCGTTGAGTCAACGCCTTCTGGCGAAGTCAGTGCAGAGACACTCAAGAAAGCGATGAGTGAACTTAATTCCCTCATTGGTTTAGACGGAGTAAAGGTTCAGATTGCTAAGTTAATGAATATGCACGAGGCAAATAACGTTCGTGAAAAGCAGAATTTGCCTCGAATTCCTGTGGGATTACACCTGGTATTTACTGGAAGCCCCGGTACAGGAAAAACAACAGTTGCTCGAATTGTTGCGCAGATGTATCAGGCAATTGGGTTACTTCCAGGTGGTCAACTTGTAGAAGTAGATCGCTCATCACTTGTTGCGGGATATGTTGGTCAAACTGCCCTGAAAGTTCAGGAAGCAATCAATAAAGCTCGCGGAGGCGTCCTCTTTATCGATGAGGCATATTCGCTTTCAGCAGATCGCGGTGCAGGCTTTGGAGATGAAGCGATCTCAACCTTAGTTAAGGCAATGGAAGATCAGCGAGATTCGTTGGCCATTATTGTGGCTGGCTATCACGAGCCGATGCTGGAATTTATTGCATCAAATCAGGGACTTAAATCGCGATTCCAGAACACCATTCCTTTCGCAGATTACAAGACTTCAGAACTACTAGATATCTTCAAGGTTATTTCAAATAGCTACAAACTCACCCTTACTGATGATGTTCTCAACGCTGTCGAGAAATACTTCGATGAGGTGAAGCCATCGGGAGATATGGGTAATGCTCGTTATGTCCGTAACCTCTTTGAAAAGATGTATCTCAATCTCTCAACGCGTGCTGCCGCTGACGGGAATATAGAACTCCACGAGTTGGTTGAGTTTGGAGTAGAAGATATTCCTGCTCCAGATGGCGTGAAAAAACCAACAATCGGTTTCTAAATCGCTACGATTTGCCTAGTGCTCAAATCAAGAGAAAGAGGAAAAAATGACATATAACAACTCTCCAACCCCTCCACGCCCACTACCAGGTGAGGGATCTGGCGGCGGTGGATATCAATATGCATCGTTCCAGCATCGCTTAGGCGCTTACGCACTTGATGCCGTCCTCTCAGTAGTCACACTCGGAATCGGCTGGATTATTTGGTCATTCATTGTCTGGGGCGATGGGCAAACTCCTGGAAAGAAAATCCTAAAGATTCGCGTCCGAAATTTTGAAACTGGTGCTGTAGCAACCTGGGGACATATGGCTGTTCGCGAACTGCTTGTCCCAGTTACAGTGCTCATTGCTTCAGCAATTACCTCTGGCATCGCAGTCATCGTTTGGATTGTTATTGAAATCGTCTTCTACTTCACAAAGAACAACCGCACACTGCGCGACCTTTGGGTCAAGACCGCTGTAATTAACGAGGCGTAAGGTGAGCGAATTTATTCCTTCAGGAGTTGCTAACCCAACGCCAGCACTCTCCTCGACAGAACAAGATGCAAAGACAGGTAGTGGTTTAGCTATCGCTTCTTTTGTAACTTCTCTTGCACTGATCTTCTTATCAGCTGGTTTTCTCTCATTCATCGGTTCAATCCTTGGACATATATCGCTCTCCAAGTTGAAAAAAGCTGGGAGTACAGAAAATCGTGGCCTTGCAGTATCTGGCGTAATCATCGGCTGGGTATCAACAGCACTTGCTTGGGTTTTCTTGATCGGTTTCATCATGCTGATTGCTGGTGCAGCATCGACAATTGATTCAAGTTGGTGGGATGACCTCATGACCGAACTAGATCCGAACTACAACAGCTTCTAAATAAACAGAAGGAACGTGCGTAGCCCCGAAGGGATTCGAACCCTCGTAGCTGGCTTGAGAAGCCAGAGTCCTAGGCCGCTAGACGACGGGGCCCTAGTACATTTCTTAAACATCTTTACTGCTGGTACTGCGCTGGGGTACCAGGACTCGAACCTAGACTTACTGAACCAGAATCAGCAGGGCTGCCAATTACCCCATACCCCAAAAGGCGTGAACCTTATGTGGGAGAAGTTTACCCCACGCTCTAGAGCGAAATTGCCCCAGTAATTCTGGCAAGACAGGCATCTTTGCCCAGTAATTCCATTGATTCAAAGAGGGGTGGAGAGATCGTGCTGCCGGTGGCGGCAATTCGTATAGCGGTAAATGCGATGCGTGGCTTAAGGCCCATCTCTTCAATCAGAGATGCACGAAGGGCGGCCTCGATGGATGCGTGATCCCATTTCGATAGTGGAGTCAGCTCTGCAAGTGATCGCTTCAAAATCTCTTTAGATGCATCATCTGAAATCTTGGAAACACTCTCGGCTTCAACTGCAAAATTTGTGGTGAATAAGAATGCCAGCATCTTTGGAACTTCACTTAAGGTCACGATACGTTCTTGGATGATTGGAAGAGCTGCCTTCACTACTGCGATTTCGGCATCAGTACCTGTGATCACTCCTGCATCCTTAAGAAAAGGCAAGGACCACTTCAGGAATTCATCGAGGGTGAGAGCGCGAATCTTGTCACCGTTGATCGCCTCAAGCTTCTTCATATCAAAGCGGGCAGGTGAAGAGTGAACTTTCTCAACGGTGAAGAGTTCGCAGAGCTGGGCCATCGTGATGTTCTCAACATCATCCCCCGGTGACCATCCAAGGAGTGCGAGATAGTTACAGATTGCTTCTGGCAAGTAACCCATCTGGCGATACCAAGCGATTGAAACTTCGCCGTTGCGCTTTGATAACTTGGCATTGTCTTGTCCCATAACAAAGGGAAGGTGGGCAAAGACTGGGTAATCCTCGAGTGCAACGCCCATTGCTTGATAGACGCGAATCTGGCGAGGAGTTGAAGATAGGAGATCTTCCCCGCGCAAGACATGGGTGACCTTCATCAATACATCATCGACAGCAACTGCCAACGTGTAGAGAGGCGATCCATCTGCGCGGACGAGAACGAAATCTGGAACGAAATTGTGATCAAAGGTAACTTCGCCACGAATCTCATCTCTAAATGTTGTGCTACCTTCAGGCATGCGCATACGAACAACGGCTTCGCGTCCCTGTGCTTTATAGGCTGCGATTTGTTCAGCAGTGAGGTCCCGACAATGTCCGTTATATCCAGGTGCGACATTGGCTTTACGTTGTGCCTCGCGGACTGCCTCTAACTCATCCGGTGAGCAGTAGCAGTGGTAGGCATCTTTGTTATCAAGAAATGTCTGTGCCCACTTGGCGTAGATATCTAAACGCTGTGATTGTAGGTATGGCCCATTTTCGCCACCGACTTCAGGACCCTCATCCCAATTAAGTCCAAGCCACTTAAGAGTATCGATAGCTGCTTGGATGTATTCATCGGTGACTCGAGTGGTATCGGTATCTTCGATACGGAATAAGAATGTTCCACCTGTGTGACGCGCATAAGCCCAATCAAAGAGTGCGGTGCGGATGTTTCCGACATGTAGATCACCGGTTGGAGATGGTGCGAAGCGAACCTTTACTTTTTTAGTTGCATTTGCACTCATGGTTGCGCACTCACTCTGTTAGTTAATTGGCCAAGGCCTTCGATGGATACTGCAATAGTTGATTTAGCAGGCATCGGTCCGATTCCAGCAGGTGTTCCGGTGATGATGACATCACCTGGAAGTAGCGTCATCACTTGTGAGACAAAGTGAATAATGTCTGGAACTTTAAAGATCATATCGCTCAGATGAGCATCTTGCTTAATCTCACCATTAAGTGTTGCGGTGATGCGCTGGGTACCAGGCACAAAGTCGGTCTCAATCCATGGTCCAAGTGGGCAGAAAGTGTCAAAGCCTTTGGCGCGAGTCCACTGGCCATCTCTCTTCTGTAGTTCACGACATGTCACATCGTTAGCCAATGTGTATCCAAAGATCACATCGTTGACCTTCTCCTTCGGAACATCTTTGCAGATGCGCCCAATAACAATTGCTAGCTCAGCCTCGTAATCAATTGTGGGAGCCATCGCAGGCCAGACAATTGTGTCGCCCGGTCCGATGATGGTGGTATTTGCCTTAAGGAAAATGATTGGTTCATCTGGAACAACCCCGCCCATCTCGGCGGCATGATCTGCATAGTTTTTACCGATGGCAACAACTTTGCTACGTGGAATAACGGGGGCCAATAAACGGACCTTAGTCAGCTCAATACGTGCGGCAGTTTTTACAACGCCCTGATAGATCGGGTCCCCATCAATAATGGTGATGAGATTATCTTCATCGAGGATGCCAAAGAGTGGGTCGGTACCCAACCCTGCATCTGGACCTGGAGAGAAGCGAACAATGCGCATTGGGCTATCTTAGCGCAGCGATTACACCTGACTCATCAATATGAAAGATCGTAGCTGTAGGTGAATGTGTGGTGATAACGCTGGTATCACCCGTTGCAACACCAGCAATAACAACGCCTTCGATACAGGAAATCTGAGATGCCATAGCAACAGTAAATACTGCTTGGATCGCATCAAGGGTAAGTGAAGGGGATGCAATCGCAATCGCAACATATGTACGACCTGTTGCATCACGCAAGGCTGCAGCTTGAGCTGCGCCAGTGCGTTTTAGCGTTGAAGTTGCAAGTGTTGCAAGCTTTTGGTCCTCTGGATTTTCAAAGCTATTCATAGTTATTACTCGTTGTTCTCTATATCTTCGCTGCGCTCGATAATCACCGAGCTGATGCGACGACGACGACCGACTGGGCGCTCTGATGTGATCTTCCAACCCTTGAGGGTGATGGTTGATCCTGCGATTGGAACACGGCCAAGTTTCTGTGCCATTAAGCCACCGATAGTGTCAACATCTTCTGAATCTGCTTCGTCAAAATCGATCTTGAGTTCATCTGCTAAATCTTCAATATGCAAAGTCGCCTTAGCGCGTGCCTTATCTTCGGTGATCCATGTGAATGCCTCAACACCGTCATCGAACTCGTCGGCGATTTCGCCAACGATCTCTTCAATAATGTCTTCGATCGTGATGATGCCGGCAGTACCGCCGTATTCATCGACAACAATCGCTAGGTGGATCTGATCGCGCTGCATCTCCTTCAAAAGCTCTGCAGCAATCTTGATCTCAGGAACAAAGACAGCAGGGCGCATCAGACCGCTAACAGTTTCAGTCGATTCTGCCTCACGGTGATCGAGTGTCCGCTTTGCTAAATCCTTCACGTAGGCAATACCAATAATGTTATCGAGGTTCTCCCCCACAACAGGCACGCGTGAATATCCAGAGCGAAGTGCCAAAGAAAGCGCCTGACGAAGTGTCTTATCTCCTTCGATCCAGACCATATCGGTGCGGTGCACCATAAGCTCGCGCACCAATGTGTCACCAAGTTCAAATACTGAGTGAATCATCTCGTGCTCATCTGATTCCACAAGGCCACGTTCGTGTGCCTGATCTACAAGATCACGCAGCTCTGCTTCATTTGTGAATGGACCTGATCTAAATCCTTTACCTGGTGTAATCGCGTTACCGACGGCAATAAGCAACTTGGTGACTGGCCCCAAAATCAAGGCTAAAAATGCAGAGACAACAATGCCGGCGCGAGCCCAACGATGTGGATTTTGACGGCCCAATGTACGAGGACCAACGCCAATCACAACATACGAGAGAACAACCATGATGATGACTGTATAGAGGTAGGCATAACCTGTCGTATACGCCTGTTGCAGCAAGCGAAGGATTAATACAGCGGCTGTAAATTCACAGACCTTACGTACAAGCAAGATGACGTTGAGGAATCGTGCGGGTTGGGCAGAGTACTTCTTGAGTAGATGTCCCCCACGTTTTGACTCGAGCTCTTCAATCAGAATACGTGAAATTGATGTGAGCGCGGATTCAGAGGCAGCGAGAAATCCTGCAAATCCAATAAGAGCAATAATCGGTACGACCGATAAAAGGTCCACTAGGACTCTCCCCATTCCTTCACTAATTTTTCCTGTAGTGCAAACATGACTTTTTCATCTGCTGCATTTGCGTGGTCATAACCAAGAATATGCAATAAACCGTGTGCTGCCAAAATATAGATCTCATGGTTAACCGAATGCCCTGCAGTAGCTGCTTGTCGCGCTGCAACGCTAGGACAAATCACGATATCGCCCAGAGTTGCTGCCTCTCCAACACTTTCTGGCATATCCATTGGAAAAGAAAGTACATCGGTTGGTCCTGGTTCATCCATCCACTTAATATGAAGCTCTGTCATCTCGGCTTCATCTACAAATGTGAGGCTGACTTCGCAATCGGCGTTTAAGCCAAGTTCACCTAATGAATATTGAATAAGGGAAGTAACTTCATCGCTTGGAACAAGTTCTCCTGAGCGATTGTTTGATTCAATCGTCATGGGCGTATCAGCTGTTTCGAATGTTTCGTGGGGCTTGGGCTGCGCTATCAAAGGCATCGTAGGCCTTCACAATGTCACCAATAAGTCGGTGGCGGACTACATCTTCTGCGGTCAATTCGCTAAATGAGATGTCATCGATGTTACCCAAGATATCTCGAATAATTCGAAGTCCAGATTTCGCGCCATTAGGAAGGTCGACCTGTGTCACATCTCCTGTGATCACCATCTTTGATCCAAAACCTAGACGGGTGAGGAACATCTTCATCTGTTCAGGTGTGGTGTTCTGCGCCTCATCCAAAATGATAAATGAATCATTAAGGGTGCGTCCACGCATAAAGGCAAGTGGAGCAACTTCAATCACGCCACTTTGCATCAGACGTGGAATTGAATCTGGGTCGATCATGTCATGCAGTGCGTCAAAGAGCGGGCGAAGATATGGATCAATCTTCTCAGTCAGTGTGCCAGGCAAGAAGCCTAACTTTTCACCGGCTTCAACGGCAGGGCGAGTCAAGATAATTCGATTAACCTTCTTTGCTTGCAACGCCGCAACTGCCTTGGCCATAGCAAGATATGTCTTTCCTGTGCCTGCGGGACCGATGCCAAAGGTAATTGTGTTTTCATCGATTGCATCTACGTAATGCTTCTGGTTGGCAGTCTTTGGTCTGATCGTGCGACCGCGATTGCTCACAATATTGAGTGAGAGGACCTCTGCAGGATGCTCGATTGGATCGTGTGCCAACATATCGATACTGCGCTTCACCGCATCGGCTGTAAGAGCTTGCCCGGATCTGATCACAACCATCATCTCGGCAAATAACTTTTCAAGTGCAAGGCAATCGATGTGCGGTCCGCGAAGTGTGATTTCGTTACCGCGGACAGTCATGGCCACAGACGGAAAGGCCGCTTCAATAATATTGATATTGCTATCGCCAACTCCGACGAGTGCGACCATGGGGATGGCAGGTGGGACGGTGATCAGAGTGCGTTCCATATGTGGATAAATCTAGTGCTAGCCAGGAGGCCAGGCCAGTCCACGCCCACCAA